>ERZ778026.3027-NODE-3027-length-15834-cov-7.060904_pt1 | contig 15834 bp, 8 predicted proteins | sample MGYA00375756_ERZ778026 | MGnify/ENA primary metagenome ERZ778026 (study PRJEB29350, sample SAMN05389820) | bioreactor metagenome | isolation source: Ammonium sulfate bioreactor | place: South Africa: University of Cape Town | collected 2014-02-18 ... | reverse complement strand
AGCGTCGGCGAAGTCAATGCGCAACGCCGCACACTTGTATGGAAGTTTCTAAGGCGCCCTGCCCTTTGCGGTCGTCGGCGCGGCCTAGATAGCCGCGCCTAGAATGTCTCTGCCAGATGCCGGAGCTTCAGCGACTTCTGCAAATCAGCCGAGGTCACTCTTGCTCCATGGCGCGGATGGAACACCAATTCCGCCTTTCGCCCCGGCAACAGGGTGATGGCATTGTCCGAGAAGTAGCCGGGCGCATCGACGCTGGCGGTGGCGAAAAGGGCGGGCTTGTCACTTTCGAGCGTCAGGACCGGCTGGCCGTCCCGGTCGGACCAGGTAGCCGCGATGCTGGCAGGGACCAGCTCATAGGCCTTGTAAGCCTTGGGGAAGTAGTCGTTTTCGCCCAATACCCTGCCCGCGTCGTCCTTCCAGACGAAGAACAGGAATTCGTCAGAGGCGAGGTCTGCCATGTCGATGGATGTGACATCCAGTGCGGCGTCGGGGCCGACATTGGTCTGGCCGGAGAACAAGCTGCGCTCGCCACCGGACACCTTGATCGCCTTGACCTCGAGCGTGATCGCCGCGTCGTATCCGGTGTCGTTGATGGCCTTGAGCAGCAATTCGTCCGGAAGCTGGCCGGCGACCGGGATGCCGCGCGAATTGGTACGCACATCACGCGTCTGCGGCACAGCGACGACATTGACGAGATTATAGAAGCGGCGTGCCATGTAATGCATCAGCTTCCACTGCCCGCCATAGTCGAGGCTCGACCAGGACGCCACGGGCCAGATGTCGTTGATCTGCCAGTAGAGCGTGCCCATGCAACGCGGCTTGGTGGAGCGCCAGAACTCGATGGCGGTCTTGATGGCGAGGCCCTGCTGGATCTGGCTCAGAAACACCATCTGGCCGAAGTCGCGCGGGAAGCGGAAATAGCGCGTCATGGTTTCGAGGATGCGCGCATTGCCGCCGGTGTTGCGCTGGTGGCTCTCCATCACCGGCGAGGAGGGGTTAAGGTCCTCGGGGTTGGTGAAGGTCTCGATGACGTTCATCGAGGTGAAGGACTGGAAGCCGAATTCGGAGGCGAAGCGCGGCTGCACGTCGCGATAGGCGGAAAAGTCCTTGGCCTCGTGCCAGACGCTCCAATAGTGCGTGTCGCCGCGGGTGTCCTTGTGCCAGCCGTCGGAGAAATCGAGGTAGCCCAGCGACGGCGACGACGGCCAGAAGCGGCGGCCGGGGTCCTCGTCCTCGACGATGTTGCCGAGCATCGAGTTCAGGCGGTCGTAATTGGCGATGTAGCGCGCCGGATCGGCCTTGGTCTCGGGGTACCAATGCAGCGAGCCGATCACCTCGTTGTCGCCGCACCACAGCGCAATGCAGGCGTGGTGGCTGAGCCGGCGCACCTGCTGGGTGATCTCGGTGCGCACGTCGTCGAGGAAGTCGCGGTTCGACGGATAGCTCATGCAGGCGAACATGAAATCCTGCCAGACTATCAGGCCGAGCTCGTCGCAGAGCTCGTAGAAATAGTCCGGCTCGTACTGCCCGCCGCCCCAGACGCGGAGCATGTTCATGTTGACCGCGCGGGCGCTCTCGAGCAGGTCGCGCACCACTTCGGGCGTGATGCGCGAGGGGATGGCGTCGGCGGGGATCCAGTTGGCGCCCAGCGCGGTGATGTCGCGGCCGTTGACGCGCACCTTGAACGAATGGTCGATGGCGTCCTTTTCGACGATCCATTCGAGCTTGCGGAGCCCGATCTTGCGTTTGGTCACCTCGCCGTCGAGGGTGGTCCACAGCTCGTAGAGATGCTGCTCGCCCTGCCCGTTCGGCCACCACAGCTTCGGATTCCTGACGGTGAGATTGTGGACGAAGACGTTCTCGCCCGGCCGCACCGCCACCTTGTCGCTCAGCTTTTCGCCGGCGATCTCGTGCATCAGCTCCACCGAGCCCGCAGCGAAGGCGAAGACCCGCGTGGTGATCGACAGCTCGACCGAAGTGCGGCCATGCGCCTGCTCGACCTGCACGCTCTCCTGCCGCGCCAGCCGGGAGCGGCGGATGGCCATGCGGCCATAGACGCCTGTGGGCATCAGGCAGATGCCCCAGTCCCAGCCGGCGTGGCAGGCGGTCTTGCGCACGAAGTTCATGTGAACGCCGGGCAGCCCGTTGCTGAGATAATTGAGCGTGAACGGGATGGGGAACGGATGCGCGTCGGCGCGGGCCTTGGCGACGTCCCGGGTCACGGCGAACTCGATGCGCAGCGTGTTCGCACCGGCCCGCACCTTGCCGGTGACGTCGATGTCGTAGCGGATGAACTGGTTCTGGGTGCGCGCCACCTCCTCGCCGTTGAGCAGGATGGTGGCGATGGTGTCGACACCCTCGAGCGTCAGCGTCAGGTAGCCGTCGATCTCGGCGCGGCTGGCGGTGAAACGGCGCTCCACCGTCCACGGCGTCGCGTGCACCCACATCGCCGCCTGCTCGTTGTCGCCGAAATACGGATCGGGGATGAGGCCGGCGTCGAGCAGCGCGGTGTGCACGTCGCCGGGCAGCCGGATCGCCGCCTTGGCCGCGTGGGCGGGCGAGGTCAGCGCATACTCGCCGGCAAGGTCGATCTCGGCGTAAGCCGGCGCCGGCGCGACAACAGCCTGTCTGGCCATCAGGACGTCTCCTCACCGGCCCCATGCCGATAACGAGTCATCGTTCAATCGTTGCAAGCGCCGTGTGGCGGCCTTTTAGCGGGCGGGGCCGGCGGTGCCAATGGGCTCGCGGAAAAATCCCCCGCCGGCGCACCGGCGGAGGGATCGGCGTCATTCGGCGGCCTTGGCATCGAGGTCGAGGAAGCCGCCGGACTGGCGTTCCCAGAGCTTGGCGTAATGCCCGCCGCTGGCCAGCAGCTCGGCATGCGTGCCCTCCTCGACGATGCGGCCGGCCTCGAGCACCACCAGCCGGTCCATGGCGGCGATGGTCGACAGCCGGTGGGCGATGGCGATCACCGTCTTGCCGCGCATCAGCGACTGCAACTGCTCCTGGATGGCCGCCTCGACCTCGGAATCGAGAGCCGAGGTGGCCTCGTCGAGCATCAGGATCGGGGCGTTCTTCAGCAGCACGCGGGCGATCGCCACGCGCTGCCGTTGCCCGCCGCTGAGCTTCACCCCGCGCTCGCCGACATGGGCATCGTAGCCCGTGCGGCCCTTGGGGTCGACCAGGGTGGCGATGACCTCGTCCACCTTGGCCTGCGCCGCGGCGGCGAACATCTCGTCGTCGCTGGCGTTCTGCCGGCCGTATTTGATGTTCTCGCGAACGGAGCGGTGCAGCAGCGAGGTGTCCTGGCTGACGAGGCCGATGGCCCGCCGCAGGGATTCCTGCGTCACCTCGCGGACGTTCTGGCCGTCGATGCGGATTTCGCCGCTTTCGACGTCGAACAGCCGCAGGGCGAGGTTGACCAGCGTCGACTTGCCGGCGCCGGAGCGTCCGACCAGTCCCACCTTTTCGCCCGGCGCGATGCGCAGGTTGAAGTGCTCGATGACCGTGCCGGCCTTGCCGCGCCAGTAGTTGAAGCTGACGTCGTCGAAGACGAGCTCGCCCTTGTCGACCACGAGCGGCTTGGCGGCGGGCTGGTCGACCAGGGTGATCGGCTGGGCGATGGTCTCCATCGAATCCCGGGCGGTACCGAGCTGCCGGAAGATGTTGGAGCCGATCTCGAGGATCCAGCCCGACATGTTCATGATCTGCAGCGCGAACGGGATCGCCGTCGCCACCGCGGCGGCGTTGAGCGTGCCGGCATTCCAGGCGGCCAGCGCGATCCAGGTGATCGACACCACCAGCGCCGCGTTGAGCACGAACAGGATCGTCCACATGTAGGTGAACACCCGCATGAGGTCCTGGAACTTGCCGTTGTGGGCCAGCACGGCGTCGGCGACGTAGCGGTCCTCGTAGTCGTCGGTCGAGAAGGTCTTGAGCGTGTGGATGTTGGTGTAGCTGTCGACCATGCGGCCGGTCAGCACCGACTTGGCCTCCGACAGCTCCTCCGACCGCGTCGCGATCAGCGGCATGACGACGGTGAAGAGGATGCCGTAGCAGACCAGCCAGCCGACGACCGGCAGCAGCAGCAGCAGGTCCATCCGCGCCAGTACGGCGATGGCGACGATCACGAACACCGCCGCGTACCATACCGCGTCGACCGCCGAATTGACGCCGGTCTCGAGCGCCTCGCCCGATTGCAGCACCTTGTTGCCGATGCGGCCGGCAAAGTCGTTCTGGAAGAACGTCCAGCTCTGCCGGATGACGTGGAAGTGGCTTTGCCAGCGCACCAGATTGACGAAGCTGGGCGCGATGGCGTGGTTGCGAACGAGGCTGTCGAGGATGAAGGTGACCGGCCGCACCACGGCGACCACCACCACCATCAGCACCAGCGTCGGCCAATGATCGGTGAACATGTTGCCGGGCGTGGTGCCGGAGAGGAAGCCGACCACGAGGCCGACGAAGATCGGCAGCGTGGCGTCGGCGACCGAGCCGACGGCCACCAGGACCATGCGGATCAGGTAGGCGGTGCGGAACTGCCGGACGAAATAGGCGACGAACTTCGCCAGGCCCATGGGGGGCTGGCGGTCCTGGGCGAGCGCGACCGGCGAATAGCGCGCGTCGAACCAGGAAATGATGGCGTTGAACATTTGGCTCTCATGTCGATGAGAACCCGGCGATCGGGGATCAGCTTCGGGTTCGCGTGAACGGTTTTCGCTTCAGGGCGTGACGGTTGGTGCCTCGGATCTCGAGACGTCCGGCATCGGGGGTGTCGTTCAGGCTTGCCATCTGTGTGCTCCTTGTGGGTTGAAGTTGGGATTGAAGAAAGGCGTCGTCATTCCGCCGCTTCCTCGGTCACGGCATCGGCGTCGGCTTCGAGGAAGCCGCCGGACTGGCGCTGCCAGAGCTTGGCGTATTCGCCGCCCAGCTCCAGCAATTGCGCATGCGTACCCTGCTCGACGATGCGGCCCTGGTCGAGCACCACGAGCCGGTCGAGCGCGGCGATGGTCGACAGGCGGTGCGCGATGGCGATCACGGTCTTGCCGCGCATCAGCAGGTGCAGTTGCTCCTGGATGGCGGCCTCGACCTCGCTGTCGAGCGCCGAGGTGGCCTCGTCGAGCACGAGGATCGGGGCGTTCTTCAGCAGCACGCGGGCGATGGCGACGCGCTGGCGCTGGCCGCCGGAGAGCTTCACGCCGCGCTCGCCGACATGGGCGTCGTAGCCGGTGTTGCCCTTGAGGTCGCGCAGGCCAACGATGAACTCGTGCGCCTCGGCGAGCCTGGCGGCGGCGACGATCTCCGCCTCGGTCGCGTCGGGACGGCCATAGGCGATGTTGTCGCGCACCGACCGGTGCAGCAGCGAGGTGTCCTGCGTGACGACGCCGATATTGGCGCGCAGCGAATCCTGCGTCACCGTGGCGATGTCGGTGCCGTCGATCAGGATGCGACCGCCCTCGGGATCGTAGAAGCGCAGCAGCAGGTTGACGATGGTCGACTTGCCGGCGCCGGAGCGGCCGACGAGGCCGACCTTCTCGCCCGGCCGGATGTGCAGGTCGAGCCCGTCGATCACGCCCTCCCCCTTGCCGTAGTGGAAGGTCACATGGTCGAAGCGGATATCGCCGGCGGACGCCGCCAGCGCCGGTGCGTGCGGTTTGTCCACCACGGCACGCGGCACGGCGAAGGCGCCCATGCCGGTGCGGACGGTGCCGATGTTCTCGAACAGCGCCGACAGCTCCCACATGATCCACTGGCTCATGCCGAACAGGCGAAGCACCAGTGCCGCCGCCGCCGCGATGGCGCCCGGGGTGATGGACGCCCCGAGCCAGAGCGCGATACCGATGGCGAAGATCGAGGCCAGCAGCAGCAAATTGAGCAGATAGATCGCCATGTTGAGGATGGTGGCGATCCGCATCTGCCGGTGCACGGTGGGCAGGAACTCGTCCATCGCCTCGCGCGCATAGGCTTCCTCGCGGTTGGAGTGCGAAAACAGCTTGACCGTGGTGATGTTGGTGTAGGCGTCGACGATGCGGCCGGTCATCAAAGCGCGCGCCCCGGCCTGCTTGGCGGAGATATCGGCCAGTTGCGGCACGAAGATGCGGAGCAGCACGCCGTAAACGACGATCCAGGCGACGAACGGCAGCGCCAGCCGCCAGTCGCTGGCCGCCGCCAGCGCGATGGCGCCGATGAAATAGAAGCCGACGTAGTTGAGAACGTCGAACATCTTCATGGCGGCGTCGCGCACGGCAAGCGCCGTCTGCATGAGATTGGTCGAGACGCGGCCGGCGAACTCGTCCTGGAAATAGCTCATCGACTGGCGCAGGACGTAGCGGTGGAGCATCCAGCGGATCCGCTGCGGCAGGTTGCCCATCATGCCCTGGTTGATCACCAGCGACTGCAGCGCGGCGACGGCCGGCAGCAGCACCACGATGAACACGCCCATCAGCGCCAGGCGCCAGCCTTCGGTGGCGATGAAGGTGGCGCGATCGGCGCCGCTCAGCCAGTCGACGATGTTGCCGATGAACCCGAACAGCAGCACCTCGCTGAGCGCGATGGCGGCGGTGAGGATCGCCATCAGCACCAGCAGGCGCTTGCTGCCCCTGAGGTAGAACAGGAAAAACGGCAGCAGCCTGGCCGGCGGCTGTTGCGGCTCCGCGGACGGATAGGGATCGAGGCGGCGTTCGAACCAGCGCAGCATGAAACTCACCAGACGTTGTCGTGAACGCAAATGCTTGACGCGGCGGGGTGCCGCGGGCTTGTTGCGCGCCGGCGCTGCCGCCCCTTCCCAATGCTGCCGCAATTGGCGCAAACAGGGAAAGGCCGGTTGGCCAGCCGGACAGAATATAAGAAGATTCGGCGATCTGCCTGTCACCGGCAGGCCACAGTCGGATCAAGTTCCATGGAGCGGCGATGCGGACCGAAACCGAGCACACGATCTACCTCAAGGACTATGCCCCGACGCCGTATCGCGTCGACAAGGTGGAGCTCGACGTAAAAATCGCGCCGGAGGTGTCGCGCGTGCGGGCGCTGCTGACCCTGTCGCCGCGGCCGGAGACGCCGCCCGGCACGCCGCTGGTGCTCGACGGCGACGAGCTGAAGCTCACTTCGATCGCCATCGACGGCTCGCCGCTGGCGCTCACCGCCTATGAGACGACGCTGACGACGCTCAGCATCGGCGAGCCGCCGCACCGTCCATTCGTGCTCGAGACGGAAGTGGTGCTGGAGCCGGAAAAGAATCTGCGGCTGATGGGGTTCTACCGCTCGGGCGGCACCTGGTGCACGCAATGCGAGCCCGAGGGTTTTCGCCGCATCACCTATTATCTCGACCGCCCGGACGTGCTGGCGCCGTTCCGCGTCACCATGACCGCCGACAAGGCGGTGGCCCCGGTGCTGCTGGCCAACGGCAATCCGGTGGAGAGCGGCGAGCTCGAGGGCGGGCTGCACTATGCCGTGTGGGACGACCCGTTCCCGAAGCCGGCTTATCTCTTCGCCATGGTGGGGGGCGACCTCGGCGCCATCCACGACAGCTTCACCACCATGAGCGGCCGCGAGGTGAAGCTCGGCGTCTATTGCACGCACGGCAAGGAGGACGAGTGCCGCTTCGCCATGGACGCGCTGAAGCGCTCGATGGCATGGGACGAGCGGCGCTTCGGCCGCGAATACGACCTCGACGTGTTCAACATCGTCGCCGTCAGCGATTTCAACTTCGGCGCGATGGAGAACAAGGGCCTCAACATCTTCAACGACAAGCTGGTGTTCGCCAAGCCGGAGACCGCCACCGACGACGACTACTACAACGTCGAGCGCGTCATCGCGCACGAGTACTTCCACAACTGGACCGGCGACCGCATCACCTGCCGCGACTGGTTCCAGCTCTGCCTCAAGGAGGGGCTCACGGTCTATCGCGACCAGGAGTTCACCTCCGACGAGCGCTCGCGCCCGGTCAAGCGCATCGAGGACGTGCGCACGCTGCGCGCCACGCAGTTCGTCGAGGATGCCGGTCCCCTCGCCCACCCGGCGCGGCCCGACCACTACAAGGAGATCAACAACTTCTATACGACGACGGTGTACGAGAAGGGCGCCGAGATCGTGCGCATGCTGGCGACGCTGCTCGGCGAGGCCGGCTTCCGCAAGGGCATGGACCTGTATTTCGACCGGCACGACGGCGACGCCACCACCATCGAGGCCTTCATCAAGGCGTTCGAGGACGCCAACGGCGTCGACCTCAAGCAGTTCCAGACCTGGTATCTGCAGGCGGGCACGCCGGAGGTGACGGTCAGCGACAGCTACGACGCCGCCTCCCAGACCTACAAGCTCAGCCTCAGCCAGAGCACGGCGCCGACGCCGGGCCAGCCCGACAAGCAGGCGCTGGTGGTGCCGGTGAAATTCGGGCTCATCGGCCCCAACGGCTCGCCGATGGGCTGGAGCTCGGCCAGCGGCGACGTGCGCGGCGACCTGCTGGTGCTGAGCGGCGACAGCGCGACCTATGAGTTCAAGGGCGTCGCCAACAAGCCGGTGCCGTCGCTGTTCCGCGAATTCTCGGCGCCGGTGAAGGTGGTCTCCAACCAGTCGCAGGCCGACCGGCTGTTCATCGCCCGGCACGACAGCGATCCGTTCAACCGCTGGCAATCGCTGCAGGACGTGGCGATGGCGCTGATGCTCGGCGCCATCGGCGGCACGCCCTGGGCCGACGCCGACATCGAGGCGCTGGCCGGCGCGCTCGGCGACACCATCACCTCGCCATCGCTCGATCCGGCGTTCAAGGCGCTGACCCTCGGCCTGCCATCGGAATCGATCGTCGCCCGCGCCGTCGGCACCGACGTCGATCCCGACAAGGTGCGGGCGACGCGGCTGGCCCTGCTGCAGGCACTGGTCGGCCGGCTCGAGGCCACGCTGGATGCGGCCTATCGCGCCAATATCGTCGCTGCCCCCTACTCCACCGATACGGCGCAGTCGGGCATGCGGGCGCTCAAGAACGGCGCTCTGGCGCTGCTGGTGGTCGGCGGCTCGGGCCTCGGGCCGCGGCTGGCGCGCGAGCAGTACGACAATGCGGCCAACATGACCGACCGCTACGCCGCGCTCGGCGCCGCGGTGGCCGGCTGGACGCCGGATGCCGAGGCGCTGCTCGGCAATTTCCGCATCATGTACACTGCCGACCCGCTGGTGTTCGACAAATGGCTGGTGCTGAACGCGGTGGCCCCGATCGACAATGTGGTGAGCCGCATCGAGGCGATCCTCGCCGACCCGAATTTCCCGCGCAACAACCCCAACCGGCTGCGCGCCCTGGTCGGCACCTTCAGCCTCGGCAACCCCGCGCAGTTCGCGCGCGCCGACGGCACCGGCTTCCGCTTCCTGGCGAATTTCGTCGCCGACATCGACACGCGCAATCCGCAGGTGGCCTCGCGCGCCCTGACGGCGTTCCGTGTGTGGCGCAGCTACGAGCCGACGCGCCGGGCCGCGGCGGAGGCAGCGCTCAACGCGCTGCGCGATGCCGGCGGGCTCAGCCGCAACACCGCCGACATCCTGGAGCGGACGCTCGCTGGTTAATGAAACACTAATGTAGAAGAATTTTTCTTCTGCCTCTAAGTGACTCAGCCGACTCGCGAATTTCCGCCATCGGCGCGCGCCTCGCGGCTGCCCCTCTGGACAGCCGCAAGCCGCTGATTCAGATTGCAAATCAGGGCGTGGCGTTTTCCTGATTTTCCATCATCTGGGCGGGGTTTCGATGCAGTCGACGGAGGCATCCGGCGTCAGGGCAGTTGCAGTGGAGTCACGCTCCACCGGCGACCGCAAGGACGGCCTGCTCAGCGCCTTCGCCGCCTCGATCTCGCCGCTGACCTATGCCCTGGCCCTGGTGGCGCTGCTGGGAGCGACGCTCTACATCCTGGGCGATGCCACCCGCGTGGTCGACGCGCAGCGGCTGCGGGCGAGCCTGGTCGGCGAGCTGGCGACCGGCCGGCCGCTCGACACCGGAACGCCTCGTCCCATCGCGGCTGCCTTCAGCTTCGCGCCGCTGCCCGACGGCAGCGACCTGCCGCAGCGCGCCGCCATCGCCTATGGCCTCGCCGGCCTCGTCATCGCGCTCGGCTTCCGCCGGCGGCAGCGGCCGGCGTCGCAGGGCAGCAGCCTGCACGATCTGCTCGCCACCATTCCGTTCGGCGTCGCCTGCTGGAACCAGCATGGCCGGCTCGTCGTCGCCAACCAGCAATATCGCGACCGCCTCAATGCCGACCCGATCGACTCGCGGCCCGGCGCACTCTATTCGGCCTCGATCCGCCGGCTGATCCAGGGCGGCTATCTGCACCTGGTGCGTGAAGACGCCGGCAGCCGCATCCTCGAGCTGCATCGCGAGGACGGCTCGTGCCTCGTGGTCGACGAACGGCCGCTGGCCGGTGGCGGCTTCGTAACGCTGCTGACCGACGTCACCGAACGGCGCGCCACCGAGGATCTGCTGGTGTCGATCCGCGAGGAACAGCGCGTGCTCGCCCGGCGCTATCACGAGGAAAAGCTGCGCGCCGAAGCCGCCAGCCGCTCCAAGACCAATTTCCTCGCCCATCTCAGCCACGACATCCGCACGCCGCTCAACCACATCATCGGCTTTGCCGAGCTGATGCGGCACGAGACCTATGGGCCGCTGGGCGACGAGCACTATGCGACCTATGTCGATTCCATCCGCATGTCGGGCGAACGGCTGCTGAGCTTTTTCGCCTCGATCCTCGATTTCGCCGAGCTCGAGGGCGGGCAGCGGGTGCTGCGCGAGGAGGAGCTGCCGGTGGACGAGCTGCTCGCCGCCGCTGCGAAACGGCACGCGCCGCGGGCGCAGCGCAAGGGCATCGCGCTCGGCCTCGGGGCGCCGACCGGCGCGGTGCTGGCCGGCGACCGCTTCTCGCTCGAGCGCATGCTCGGCAACATCGTCGACAACGCGATCCAGTTCACCCCGGCCGGCGGCCGCGTCACCATCGCGGCGCATGCGGCGAGCGACGGCGTGGTGCTCGAAATCTCCGATACCGGCATCGGCATGTCGCCGGAACGGCTGTCGTCGCTGTCGCAGCCCTTCGCCTATGGCGACGCGGCGCTGACGCGCGACCGCGAGGGCGCCGGCCTCGGTCTCGCCATCGCCCGCACCATCGCCGAGCTCAGCGGCGGCCGGCTCGCCATCGACAGCCGCCCCGGCCTCGGCACCACGGTGGCGGTGTCGCTGCCGCTGCTGCACCACGAGGATGCACGAGACGTGGCGGCCTAGGAGAGCAGGAACGCACATTGGGTGCATGGTGGCCCCCACCCCCGTCCTCTCCCCGCAAGAGGGAGGGGCGCCTGACTGAGGCGCCTGAGAACGCGGTTCTATCGCTCCCCTCCCCCCTGCGGGGAGGGGTTGGGGGTGGGGGCGGCGAGCACAAATCCAGCGGCTAGAAGCTCCGCGCCTTCGCGTACCACGCGCTCGCCGCCGCCGACACCTCCGCCTGCATCGCCGCCAGATCTTCCGTCAGCCGCGCGAAATTGGGGGCGTTGGCGAGCTGCGCCAGGAGGTCGCGGAAGGCATCGGTCCAGCCGTCATTGTTGAACGGATCGACCAGCGCCGCGCTCATCACCTGCAGCACGGTGGAATAGGTACCGTGGATCAGCGCCAGCCGCTCGCCCTCGGGCACGAGGCCGAGCTCGCCGAGCCGCGCCAGCACCTCGCCGGTGGGCGCCTGCGGCCGGGCGATGTCGCTGCGCCGCAGCAATTGCGCCGATTGCGCGATGAATTCGAGATCGACCAGACCGCCATTGACCAGCTTCAGGTCGAACGGGTGGCGCGGCGGCCGCTCCTTGGCCATCAGCGCCCGCATGGCGAGCACGTCGTCGACGATCTTGCCGGCATCGGCCGGCTGCGACAGCACCGCCGCGATCACGGCGTCGACGCGGCCCGGCAGAGTCCCGTCGCCGATGATGACGCGCGCCCGGGTCAGCGCCAGATGCTCCCAGGTCCAGGCCTCCCCGGCCTGGTAGCGCTGGAAGGCCGCGAGGCTGGTGGCGAGCGGGCCGGCATTGCCGGAGGGCCTCAGCCGCATGTCGGCGTGGTACAGCACGCCCTCCGAGGTCGGCGCCGTCACCGCCGCGACGAGCCGCTGCGTCAGGCGGGCGAAATACTGCGTGGTCGGCAGCGGCCGCTCGCCCGCCGAGTCCTCGGCGTCGCCCTCGACCTCGTAGAGCAGGATGAAATCGAGGTCGGACGACACCGTCATCTCGCGGCTCGCCATCTTGCCGAAGGCCAGCAGCGCCACCGACGCCCCCGGCACCACGCCGTGGCGCTTTTCGAACTCGACGCGCACCGCCGCGAACAGGCGCTGCAGCAGCGTCTCGGCCAGGGCGGTGAACTGCTCGCCCGCCTGCCGCGCCGACAGCGTGCCGGCGAGCAGCCCGGCCGCGATCAGGAATTGCTGCTCCTGGCCGATGATGCGGGCGCGGTCGATCACCTCCTGGTAGTCGCGGGCATCGCCCAGAAAGCTCTCGACCTTGGCGATCAGCGCCGGACGGCGGCCGACGATGTCGGAGAAGGCCGGATCGATCAGCGAATCCATGACATGGGCGCGGTGGATCACCGCGTCGGCCATGCGCGGCGCCGAGGCGAGAAGCTGCACCAGCAGCGTGCGCAGCTCCTCGTGGTTGCGCAGCAGGGCGAAGAACTGCACGCCCGAAGGCAGGCGCGACAGGAAGTTGTCGAAGCGCCGGAAGGCGAGATCGGCATTGCCGGCCTTGCTGATGGTGGTCAGCAGCGCCGGCAGCAGCTCGGTGAGATGGGCGCGCGCGGCGGCGACGGCGGTGGCGCGATAGCCGCCATAGTGCCATTTGCGGATGGTCGCCGACACCGACGCGGCATCCTGGAATCCCATTCCGGTCAGCGTCTCGAGCGTCGCCGGATCGTCGTCGCTGCCGGTGAACACCAGATCGCCGCCGGCGGCGCCCAGCGTTTCGCCCTCGGTGAAGAGCTCGGCATAATAGCCCTGCACGGTAGCCAGCGCGGCGCGGTAGTCGGCCTCGAAGCGCGCGCGGTCGGCATAGCCCATCAGCCGGCCGATGACGGCGACGCCCTCGGCGGTGTCGGGCATCACATGGGTCTGCTCGTCGCGCAGCATCTGCAGCCGGTTCTCGACCGCGCGCAGGAACCAGTAGGCGGCGGTGAGCTCGGTCGCCGCCCTGTCGCCGATCCAGCCCTCGCGCGCCAGCGCCGCCAGCGCCTCGGCCGTCGGCCGCACGCGCAAGCTGCGGTCGCGGCCGCCGGCGATCAGCTGCTGGGTCTGGGCGAAGAACTCGATCTCGCGGATGCCGCCGCGCCCGAGCTTGACGTTGTGGCCCTCGACCCGCGCCTCGCCGACATTCTTCGAGATGTTGATCTGGCGCTTCATCGCCTGGATGTCGGCGATGGTGGCGAAGTCGAGATGCTTGCGCCAGACATAGGGGGCGAGCTCGGCCAGGAAGGCCTCCCCTGCCCGCTTGTCGCCGGCGCAGGGCCGCGCCTTGATCCAGGCGGCGCGCTCCCAGTTCTGGCCGCGGCTCTCGTAGTAGGCGAAGGCGGCGTCGGTGGAGATGGCGACCGGGGTCGAGCCCGGATCGGGGCGCAGCCTGAGATCGGTGCGGAACACGTAATCGTTGCCGACACGGTCCTGCAGCAGCGCCGCCAGCCGCTGCACGATGCGCGAATAGATCTTGGTGGCGTCTTCGGGGTCGGCCAGCACGCCGGCGTCGCGGTCGAAGAAGGCGACGATATCGATGTCGGAGGAATAATTGAGCTCGCGCCCGCCATGCTTGCCGAGCGCGAAGATGGCGAGGCCGCAGGTGGCGGGGGTGGTCGCGACCAGGTCGCCCTTGTCGATGGCGCGCTGCAGCAGCACGGCGAGGCCGGCGTCGAGCGCCGCGTCGGCGAGGTCGGACAGCGCCGCGGTCGATTGCGCCGTCGTCCAGAGGCCGCCGGTCTCCGCCGCCGCCGCGAGGAGCGCGATGCGGCCCTTGGCGCGGCGCAGGGCGTCGCCGATCGCCGCTTCATCCGTGCCGGCGTCCGCCGCGGCGGGGCCGAGGGCATCGAGGCTCTGCCGCAGGGCAAGATCGGGGTCGGCCAAAGCGGCGGCCAGCCAGGCGCCGTGCCGCTGGTTCAATTCCCTGAGATAAGGGGACGCGTCCAGAAGCTGCGCGAGGGGCACGGGCATGGTGGACAAGGCTTAGCCGCCGCGGCGCGGCGGGGCAAGCCGGGGCCCCTCGCCATCCCGTTGACGAGGCTGGGGAACATCGAATAGCCGACTGGCGGACTCCCCGCTCTGCGCGCTAATTTGACCGCCTGCCTCCGGAACCCCTGACCATGCGCTTCAGCCTGCTCGCCGCCTGTCTCGCCGCCCTTGCCCTGTCCGCCCCGGCCGAGGCCGCGGGCCTTTCCGGCATGGGGCTCAATCTGTTCGGCAATTATTTCCACTTCGGCAGCAGGCCGAACATTCCCAAGCCGATGGTCAGGACCATCACCGCCGGGCCGCTGCGCATGGAGTTGCAGCACACCAAGCTCAGCCAGATCAGGAAGACCTTCGGCGGCAGCATCCAGACGCAGGGGTCGAACAAGACGCTGGTCAACTGGCTCTGCTACCACACCGACGGCAGCGGCAAGTCGCCGGCGGCCAACACCTGGTTCATCTCCAACATCCTGGGCGGCGGCGAGTTCGTGATGATCGTCGCGGTGCAGGCGGCCGATCCGACCCGCATTCCCGGCGATTGCGAGCCGGCGCCGAAAAACTTCCAGGTGCCGAACCTCGGCATCCCAGGCCTCGGCGCGTCGCTGGCCGACCTCAAGGCGACGTTCGGCGCCGCCTCGGGCAGCACCATCGCCTACCGCGCCGACGAACCGGGCGCCGACGCGCTCGGCACCGCGCTCAACGCCCAGTATATCGGCTACGTGCTGTCCGGCGGCAGGGTCAGCGGCTACGGCGCCGGCGAGACTTCGGTGCCGGCGGCGGCGCAGAACTAGGAGCACGGACGCGGCTCAAATGCGCGTCGCCTCCACCCCCATCCCCGTAAGGGAGAGGGGAGCCTGACTGAAACACCTGCGAACGAGGTTCCATCGCCTCCCTCCCCCTTGCGGGGAGGGAACGAGGGTGGGGGCCAAGTGCGCCGGGTCCGCCTCGAAGTCCTAGATGGCCTTCGGCAGGTCCAGCACGGCCAGCACGCCGGGGTGGTTGTCCTCGATGCGGAACTCGCCGCGGTGCAGCCGCGCCACCGCGGCGACCAGCGACAGGCCGAGGCCCGAGCCGGGCTCGGTGCGGCTCTTTTCCAGCCGCACGAAGCGCTCGACCACGCGCGCCCGGTCCTCCGGCGGAATCCCCGGGCCGTTGTCGCCGACCTCGATCTTCACCCGCCCGGCCTCCTCGTGCACCGCCACGCTGATGTGGCCGGGGGTGTCGGCGCCGGGCTCGTGATATTTGAGCGCGTTCTCGATCAGATTGACCAGCGCCTGGCCGATCAGCTCGCGATTGGCGCGCAGTTGCACGCCCGGCGTGATGCGGGTGTCGAGCGTCATCCCCGCCTCTTCCGCCGCCGGCTCGTAGAGCTCGGCGACGTCGACGGCAACGGCGCTGACGTCGACATCGGCGAACGCCCCCGAGGGCGCCCCGGCCTCGGCACGGGCGATCATCAGCAGCGCGTTGAAGGTCTTGATCAGCTTGTCGCTCTCGCTGATCGTGGTCTCCAGCGCCTCGTTCTTGCTGTCGTTGCCGCTGCTGTCGCGCAGCGCCGCCTCGGCGCGGTTGCGCAGGCGGGTCAGCGGCGTCTTGAGGTCGTGCGCGACGTTGTCGGTCACCTCCTTCAGCCCCTGCATCAGAT
>ERZ778026.3017-NODE-3017-length-15875-cov-8.907712_pt1 | contig 15875 bp, 12 predicted proteins | sample MGYA00375756_ERZ778026 | MGnify/ENA primary metagenome ERZ778026 (study PRJEB29350, sample SAMN05389820) | bioreactor metagenome | isolation source: Ammonium sulfate bioreactor | place: South Africa: University of Cape Town | collected 2014-02-18 ... | reverse complement strand
ATCTCGTACATCGACAGACTGCGTGCTCCGTAGTGAAACGTACGTTCCAACTCACTCCCTCGCTCGCTTGCTTGTTCGACACATGACTGACTATCTCTGTCTTCCTTGGATAGACATGGCGCTGGGCGTGGCGGGCCTGAGTACCGAGGATGCACTGACGCACTTGCTCAACTACGTGTGGCCCAACATCTTCGAGACCTCGCCGCACGTCATCAACGCCGTGCTCGACGCCATCGAGGGTCTGCGTCTCGCGCTCGGCCCGGCCTACGTGCTCAACTACGTGATGCAGGGCCTGTTCCATCCGGCACGCAAGGTGCGCAACATCTATTGGAAGATCTACAACAACCTCTACATCGGCAGCCAAGACGCCCTCGTGGCCGCGTACCCGGCGCTGCCCGAGCCGCAGTTCCGTCGCCACGAGCTCGATCTGTTCATCTAAGCACTGCTGCCGGTCATCCACACCTCCCCTCTCCATACCCTCTCTACCTTATCCATTGCTGCCAGCACTTCGTTACCTTCCCCCTCACCGACCGATCAATAGTGTGTCGAATGTCGATACGAGCGAGATAAATATGCGATACCCGCCGCCGCTGTTGTCGGAGGTCATCGTCATCATCGAACGATCGAGTGACGCCGTTACTGTTCTTAACTTCGCTTCCCTCTCGCTGCTGCATCTCTCTCTCTCTCATATGGCCGTGCCGTTCTCGAGCACCAACGAACAAGAGCTGCTCGCTCGTGAGGCCGACTCGTGCACCACCGATGCCACAGTGAGGAGCTGGCCTGCCGAGCCAGACAGCGCCTTCGAGCTGTTCTTCTCGATCGCTGCCACGAGCCAGTGGCTGGTCGAGCACCAGCTCCATCGCGTACGATAGATCGCTCGACACTACCACCGGCCCTGCGACTCACCAGCGATGCCTCTAGGTCGCGCTCCAATTCCCTGATGCGTGGCTAGGAGCAGCGACGCGAGTACAGACGCAGCTGCACCGATATCTCGCGCAGCATCACGCCGGCCACGAGGTCGTGTCGTCGATACTGGCCGACACCTCGTATCACGCTTGCTGCATCGACGAGGTCGCAGCGAGTCACTGGAACGCAGACTGCATCGTACACTACGGTCCAGCATGTCTCACCAAGTATGATCGAGTGTGTGTGTGCTCGCGCTGTTGCTGCAGCATTACGTTCTCACAGCTGCGAGTCACAGGACCTCGCGACTGCCGTCGTTCTACGTGTTTGGCCGTCTGGAGCTCGATCTCGATCACTGCGTCAAGAGCATACTGGACACGATCGACCGCACCAAACGCTCGACCTTGGTCTTCTACGATGAGGCTTGCCACCATGCTCTGGCTCACGGCGAAGCGCAGAGACGATTCGATGCCGCAACCAACGTGACTGATGGCGCCGCTCGCTCGATCCATGTGGCCGAGCTCGCGATACCCAACCACAACCTCAGCACGGATTCGAACAACGAGACGAGCTCCTCAACGCTATTCGGTCGCGTACTGGCGCCGGATCTCGTGCATAACAACCATGACGACACGCAGCTCGTGTGGATTGGAGCGACCGAGAGCGACACGTTCGATGCGCTGCTCGTTCGTTTGAATCAGTGTCAGGTTCGTTGGTCGGCGACCCCGCTCGAACGGCACACTCGATTGACCCGCGCTGAATGAATGCAGGTCTACTCCTACAATCCAAGCACGCGACAGACTCGCCAGTGTACGCGCACCGCTCGATCCTCTCGCTTCTCGAGCAAGCGCTCACTCGATGCCGCGTGAGCAGGTTCGCTTGCCACAAGCCGCAAGCTGCAGCGCCGGTACTTTCTCGTGCAGAAGGCCAAGGACGCTCAGACGATCGGGATACTCGCCGGCACACTAGCCACAGCCGGCTATCTCGACGCCATTGCCAGACTGCGTGCCATGATCCGCCGCGCCGGCAAGAAGGACTACACGCTCGCGATCGGCAAGCTCAATCCGGCCAAGCTCGCGAACTTTGCCGACATTGACGTGTTCGTGTGTACGTGCCAAACAGCACAGTCGATGGCGCTGCTACCTCGGTTCGACTCACGGAATGAGCTCGCGATGCGGTTCGATCGGTGGCAGTGGTTGCGTGCCCGTTGAACTCGATGATCGACAGCAGGGATCTCTACAAGCCGATCGTGACGCCGTTCGAGTTGGAGCTGGCGTTGGCGCCGTATGTCGTCGCTACCACACATTGCTACTCGCGCACTCTCACTCACTCACCTCGGTTGCTCATGACCACAGCGGCAAGGAATGGACAGGAGAGTACACGACCGACTTTCGAGACGTCTTCCAAGGCCTGTCGGTACGATTGGCGCTCGAGCTTGTGGTCTGGCTCGACACCTGACATTGATTGACCTCCCCGCCGCCACTCTCTGCCAGACCGCTGCGCCCGAGAAAGAACGCCCAACAACAGAGCAGTACCTGATACCGGCCGAGCAAGCAAGCGCCGTGCCTGATGAGGAGGAAGAGGAGATGCGCTTCTCGCTGACGACCGGCCGCTTGGTGCCCAACCACAAGTTCCTGGCTGCCAACGCCAGCGCCACCGGTAATGCCAGCGGCGCTCTGGACCTATCGGTGCTGAATTCTGCCACACAAATCGTCGAGTCGTTCGGCTCGTTGGCGGTGGCGCTCTCGCAACGAGAGTGGAAGGTACACACACGAAGATACGCTCAGCCTTGGTTGGGCGCTCAGCTTACCGCTCGTGTGCAGGGATTGGAGGTTCGTGCGGGCGAGACACCGGTAGTACTCGCGACCGAGGGACGCAGTGGCCTTCCGATGGAGTACCAGAACGAGCCAGCGAGAAGAGACGACTCGCAATAGGCGGATTACACAAATGAATAGCAACAAATAACGCACCGACAACCAGCATTCAATGTTCAAGGCCGATAGAAAACTTGATTGATACATAGAGAGCGTGAGCACATGGAAGAGGAGGAGAGAGCATACAATTTGAACAGCAGAAGCATCTCGAGGTTGGCGCGTAGCTGGCTCATTGGTTGCCCAAGACTGGCGGCTCGAGAACGCGCGTTTGACCCGCCCAGTTGTCGGGAATGAACGGGCCCATGACGGTGTCGAACAGCGGAGCCGACGTCGAGCCGTCGATGCTCGAGTCGCTGTCGTAGCTCGAGCCGGTCGAGTCGTTGCGCGCATGGCGTAGCGCATTGTCCCTGAGCGTGGTGATTGGCAGCGTGCCCTCGCGGAGGCACTCGGGCAGCATCGGGTGCGCCGTGTGGTCGGTGAGCTGCCGCCACGGAATGCTGGCAAAGTACTCGAGGCCCTTGAGCTGCTTCGGCGTGGCGCGCTGTCGCGGGTCGCGGCACAGCAGCGCCGACAGGAAGCCGACTTCACTCGCTGAGAGCGAGCTCGGAAAGTCGATCGAGCGCGGCGCGTCGGCCACCAGCTGGAAGAGCTTGGGGTAGTCGTCGTCGGGCACCAGCGGCGAGCCGGCCAGCAGCTCGTACGCAAAGACGCCGAAGCCCCACCAGACGCCGCTCGCGTGCGGCTCCGAGGCGCTCGCCACCGACGTGCTGGCCATCTCGGGCGCCACGTACGCAAAGTTCGAGAACTGGATCGCGTGCGCCTTGGCGTCGCAGAGCGGATCGTTGGTCTTGGTGAGGCCCGAGCCCGGAATCAGCACTACGTGGCCGTTGCGATGCACGTAGACGTCGTTCGGCTCGAAGCACTGGCTGCAGATGCCAGCCTGCTCGGCGTGCTCGAGCGCCAGCAGCAGCTGCGCCAGGAAGAGCCGCAGGTCGCCGGGCGTCGGCCGCACGCGGCGCTGAAAGTCGCTGAACAAGCAGCAGTTCGCCAGGTCGTACATCATGTACAGCCGCCGCGAGTGCTGGAAGGCGAAGCGCAGCGGCGCCAGGAACGGGTGCCACGCCACCACCAAGGCGTTGGCCTCGGTGGCGTACTGCGAGACGGGCGTCGTCTGCAGCAGCAGATATTGCTTGCGGCTCCTGCTGCCGCCGCCGATGCTGTTGTCGTCGTCATCGTCGCCGTCGCCGTCACCGCTGTGGCCGCTGGCTTGTTTCTTGGTGTTCGAACTCGAGCTCGAGCTCATGGTGCTCTCGGCCGTGAGGCTCGACGGCTTGCGGAACTCGGCCGTCGCTGGCATGTTGTTCGCGCGCCCGTGCTTGAAGCGCACCAGCACGCGAGTCGTCACGTGGTGCTCGTAGATCTTGCGCACCGAGCGGAAGCTCGAGGACGAGATCGGAATCGCACACTCGGGCGGATAGAAGATGGCGCCCTCGCTCCATTCGAGCGGTATCTTCATGAACCCGACGACGTTGCGCTCGTCCGGCAGCCCTGGCGACGGTGACAGAGACGGCTCGACCTCGACGTCCGGCGTGTCGAGCACGTCGCTAAACGGATCGGGGTCGCTATCGCTGGCGCACAGCATCACCGGCACCGAGTCCGTGCGAGCGATCGGTGCGCCACGGCTGTTGGTACCCGCTTTGCGATTGGCTCCCGGCGCGCTGTTACTCAGCTGTGTTTTGAACCATCGCCCGATCGTCGTCAGGCCCTTGGCGATGCTGCTCCGCTTGCCGCCTCGGGGCGTCGTCGCGTTGCCGTACGCCATCGACACGTGTGGCGGAGCCAGCGAGTCCTCGCGTGGCGACGTGATGCCCGCCGGCTCGCTCTTGACGACGTGCAGCGGCGACGAGCACGAGCGCGGACGCATGCCCGTTGAGGTGTCCGAGGCGCTGCCGCTCGAGACGCTGGGTCGCACTCGGCCCGACAAGGCCGGCGAGTCGTCGAGCTCACCCTCGCGCTCGGGCGTCGTCATGTCCTTGAGCAGCGAGTCTCCCGGCTCCGAGTACTCGGCTCGTAGGTTTGACGACGTGGCCGAGCCTCGGATGCGCGACTCGCCCGCTCGGCGATATGCAGCACCATCAGCCGTGGCCCTGTTGCTACGATTCAGTGGCTGCATATGCACGTCGATCGACACCTGCACATGCGAGTGGTTGACGAGCGACAGCAGAAGCGTGCGTGCGTGCTTCGAGAGGTCCTCCTCGCCGGCATCGCGAAGTGCAATCAGCGTGAGGCTGGCGGTTTCCTTGAGTTCAGGATGCAAGACTGTATCATGCAATGTGACGTGCCAGGTGAGCGCGTGCGCGAGAGTGCATTTGGCTGTGGCACACGTACTGAGCATCGAGATGAAGTCCTGGAACTGCTGCAGGAACACACGAGCGTGGCGCACGAACGAATGCTGGTGCTCGTCGGTGCGGTGCTTGCACAGCAGCATGGACTTGAGCGTGTGGCCGTGGTTGATGAACGCCACCAAGAAGTCGGGCTTGCTCTCGACCGCGGCGCGGTAGTGCTCGGCCGCTTGGAGCAGCAGCTCGAACGCCGTGTTGTAGCACCGCTCAGCCGAGTCGGTCAGCGGCGCGTGTGATCCCTCGCTCTCGAGAATGCTCGAAATGTCGTCGGGCTTCGTGCGCGTTCGCTCCTGCAGCAGACACGACGCGTGGCGATAGTAGGCGTTGCCCCAATCGAAGAGGATCTTATGCGCCGATTCCGACGACGCCGTGCCACGCATACGGCACGTCTCGTACGCCAACGAGTACGTCTCGTAACACGTTTGGTACACTTGATCACGCACTCGCTCGTCGCTTTGTAATCGTGCCTAGAACGAGTGATTGGTCGAGTTGTCAGCTATCACGCTTGTACCTCCTCTCTCTTCCTGTGGCACGCCACTGTGACGTACAATCTTTGCTTGCGTGACGGCGAGGTTGTGTAGTGCATCGACCGATTGTATTCGAATCTCTGCGGCACGCTGCAGACGTCGCTCGGCTTGGTGCAGGAGCTCAAAGACCTCTTGGTCCTGCTCGTCGCCGTCCTTCCGTCGGCCGTGCTTCTTCTTCTTCTTCTTCTTGGACGAGAGAATCGTGGCGAGATGCAGACATGCCAGACTGCTGTTGTACAATATGGAGTAGTCGTTGGCACCGTCGGGAGCCTCGAGTGCCGCTTCGTACTTGGCACACGCCTGCAGCGAGGACACACGCACATCATGATGCATGAGTCACGCAGCCACCACCGCCGCACGAGTGCAGCGCCATGTCGATCGGTACCTGGCGCATCAGCATAATGTGAACCAGTCGCGAAGGGGTGATCGAATGCGCTTGCTGGATCAGCATGTTGGCCCACATGTAGTAGGCGCGTTTGTCGCGCGGATTGATGATGAGCGCGTTCTCGTATTTCTTGCCCGCCTCCTCGAAGAGCCGCTGCACCTCGACCGAACACAAGCCACTCTTGCGTGCTCGGCGTCGAGGGTGGCTCAACTCCTCCAACTGCCGCTTGTGAACATGAAGTGCTTGCATCGACAGCGAGAGACCCTGCGAGCAGACGAGCTGGGGTGAGCAACCACACACGAGTCGAGTCCTGTGTCGCGTCGAGTCGCGTCGTACCCAGTTGTAGTATGCGCGAAAGTCGTTGGGCTTGATTTCGATCGTGGCCTTGTACTTGGCGTTCGCCTGCTCGTACAACTCGTTGGCGCGGCTCGGATTCTCGGCCGCCAAGCGAGAGAGTGCCGTCGCCTCCTCGAACGAGATGCGGTTAATGTGCTTGATCTTGGGATTGATCTTGGAGATGTGCGTGCGTGTGAAGGGCTGTGCTTGCGTAAGGAGCTCCGACAAATTGATGTTCGTCAGCTCGGCAGTCTGGACGAGGTCGCATTCGAGCAATGAGCCGCCATTCGCGATCGCGAGAGCTAAGTGTACGTACGGTAGACTCACAAAATGGCGCGAACGAGAAGCACACGCCGAGAATCTCCTGCAAGCGGAACAGCAAGGCCGTCGCATCGACATGAGGCCGCATGTTGCGCAGCAAGTGCAAGAACGACAGCTGCTTGTCGTCCGACACGCGATGGCTGGCAGTCGCTGCGGCAGGAGCCGGCGTGGTCGTGTAGCTGCCATTCTCGCTGCTGGAGCGCGTGGCGTTCGCAGCTTGTGCCAATTCGCGCGGAGATAGCTCACGCTCGGCCGACCTCGCGACGGGCGTTGGGTCGATTTGGAACAGCGGCACCATGGCGATCTGTGCCGGCAGCTCCTCGGCCCAGAAGCGCCGCGAGCTGTCGGTGTTGCCCAAGATGTGGTTCAGCACTCGCACCGTGGCGTCAATGTAGATCTCGTCGTCGTTACATGCTTGCACCGTGTCGGGACGGCTCTCTCCACCGATTCTACGCGCGAGGTGCAGGTGAGATGGCTGCCATCGCTGTAGAGTGAGGAGGAGGCGCTCGCCACACATACCGGCGCCACTCGGCTCGAATGCGGTTCTTGCACAGCCGCGCCACCACCTCGGTGATGATCAACACGCGGCTGTACGGCACCGTGACGTGGCGCAGAATCAAGAGCAGATAGCGGCAGTTGATGCCGTGCAGGTGCATGTCGGCGATCAGCTGCGAGAGCTCCTCCTGCAGCACGGGCTTGAACGGTGCCGCGATCGCTGCGTCGCCATTGCCGCCGAGGTTGTCGAACGGATTGGCGCCGCCCTCGGACGACGAGATCTTGGAGCGGCGGTCGAGGTGTGCCGCGAAGGCCGGAATGCACTCGAGCTCCAGGCGCGTCGTGGCAGCGCGCACCTCGTCGTTGTGCACTCGCGAGATGGCATCCTTGCCGAACTGCGAGAAGGCGTCCGACGACAGCGGCACGGGATTGAGCTTGAGGAACTCGGGCCGGAACAAGCGGTACAGGTTCGCTGACTTGAGCCTGCAGCGCGCCAGGTCGCGGGAGCGTGAGCCATCAAGAGCGCGCGCGACGGCGACAGACACTCGACGCCGCCGCTGCCGCCGCCATCGTACCCAAGCATCGGAGTGACGGGCGGGAACAAGCGAGCGCAATCCAGCACGTAGTAGCGCCCGTCGAGTCCCAGATGGCCTTCGAGATCGGCCGGGCCATACAAGGTGGTCGTGTGCGTCTTGCTCTTGTCCCACACGACGTGCGGCTTCAATTGCAGCAATCCAGCAACCAACTACATCGAGATACACGCATTCGAGCGTTCAGTTCATCATCGAATGCGCCGCACCAATGCTCGCTCGAGCGGCGTCAGTACCGACCTTCATCTTCTCATTAAATAAGTCGTCCGACGCATGAACCGTAGCTCCACCATCGGCCGTTCCTGAGCACGGAGCTCGAGGTTAGCCTCGCACGAATCGATGCAGCAGCAGCTGCAGTCGCGCGAGTATACGTGCCACTGATGACCGTGTTGCAATTGACCGGCAGATGAGACTGCGCAATCAACGAGAAGCCGCGATAGTTGACGATGGCCATCAATGGCACATAGAGTCCCGAGACGCGGCAGTCGAGTATCGCCATGCAAGCCTTCAGCTCATGCTGTCGCGTCCATCGAGCGAGTTAGACGACGACGACGCCATCGTCGACGTGGTGGCTCGCACACTCGCGCGTACCTCGGCAGTCTTGTACGAGAACTCATCTCCTCCATACAGATTGAACTTGTCGAATGGGAACTGTACACCGATGGAGCGATCGCGATGGGGCATCAACGACGGCGCCTGCGCGTCGCGAGCGAGCAGCACGGCGCGCGCGACGGTACCTTGAAGAAGATGCCGCGGTACTTGTACTTCTCGCCGCCAGCAATGCCACCGACTGCCTGCGTCACGGGCTTGATGGTGCGTAGATCATCAGGGAGATACTTCTCTCGAATGATCTGCGCGCCGATCTCGGCGGCCGCCTGCGCGAAGCTGAAGCACAGCTGTCGCAGCGCGAGCGAGAGCTCGTAGTGCTGCGTGGCGCCCGAGGCATCGGTGCCGCTCGCGATCGTACGCTCGACCAGCAGCTGGAACCTCTCGTTCCACTCTGAGCTCAATCACGCGAGGTATTGGTACCGCGAGGGATGTTAGGTCGGGGCGCAGCTCGAGGCGCAAGGTCGTGTCGTCGCGTACCCGAGCACTCGGTGGCGATGTCTCGCTCGCTGCTGGAGAGCAAGCTCGCTACCGTAGCATGATCCGACGAGTCGCCGGAATCCGAGTCACTGTCGTTGCTCTCGGTGTAGCCCAACATATGTGTGCGTGCGTGGGTATGTGGGGGTTTGCAGAGAGAGAGAGAGGGCTGTCGCTGGTCGATGCAGCAAGACCCAGCCGCACAGACACGCGCGAGAGAAGCAGGCAGCGTTCGTGTGCGAGCGAGTGAGTGTGGTATGGCTGCGACTCACTGTGGCATCAGGATGATGCCCGACCAACCACGCCACACGCCAGTGAATACCACTCTGTAATCGTAGGAGGTAGACGCTGGTTGAGTGATAGAGATAGACAGATGGATGGATAGATGGCTAGATTGGTTGGTACGAGTGTGCGGTGTTGTTGGCGTGATGCAGCAACGAACGAATGGACCTCTCCAACCTCACCAACCTCTCTGACCTCACTGACCCTACTCGAGGAGCTTGGCGTATTGCTATGGCTGGCAGTTCATTATTCTTACAAGTACCAAACAAACAATCAATCAATCATACAAGCACGCCATTGGAGCTAGCCCTTGCCGCGTTTGCGCAACCACGAGGTGGCACGCGTAATGAAGCCCTGGTGCATGGTGTCGGCCGGTGCCACGCCGACCTGCGCTCCCCAGATGTCGATCACGTAGCGCTGCTCGGCACGCAGCGTCTCGAATTCGTGCACGGCCTCGGGGCGCGTCAGCTTGCCCTGCGTCTCCCAGACGCCGATCAGTGCGTTCCGCACGCTGGCCTCGATGCGAGAGTCGCCGCAAAAGTAGAAGGTGCCCTTGTAGTGGTGCAGCTGCTCGTAGATCCACGCCGCCTCGCGTGTGATCACGTCCTGCACGTACTGTGGCGATGTCGGGGAGCCGCGCGAGAAGGCGCACGTCAGGCGCGACAGCGGGCCGCTATTCTGCAACGGCTGCAGCAGCGGAGCGGCCCAGTAGGTGCCGTTCGCAGCACGGCAGCCGTAAATGAGCGAAATCTGGCGTGCCGCCAGCGCGCTCGAGTCGTCGGGCGACTGGCGCGCCAGCAGCTCCATCTCACGCAGCACGCCGTAAAACGGCGACACGCCGGTGCCGGCCGCGCACAGCACGACGGGCGTCGTCGCGCGCAGGTCCGGCAGCGGCAGCATCGAACGGCGACAGTAGAGCAGCACGCGGTCGCCCGGCTTGCGCGACGCCAGGAAGCTCGAGCACAAGCCGCTGCCAATGACCGAGCTCCAGTCGCGCGAGAACACGGTCGCCACCGAGACCAGGATCTGAGCCTGCGTCGAGTCCTCGAGCGGTGTCGAGCAAATCGAGTAGTAGCGCGGCAGCGGGGCCGGCAGAATGGTGAAGAGGACCGACAGCGGGCACTCGATGCTCTGGTAGGCCTCGAGCACCTCCAGCACAGTGTAGTAGTCGCTCAGTGCCGTGCGTTCGACAGCACCTGGTTCGGTGCTCGGTGTCTTATCGGTGTCCTTGGACTTGCTCTTGCTCTTGCTTTTGGATCGAGAAGAAGAAGCCGACGACGACGAAGAACTGTTGGTGCTGCTGCTCTTGAGCTTCTTGCCCTTGGCTAAGGCCTCGAGCTGCTCGCGCTCCTCGGTCTTGGTGGCGTACGAAGCAAGCACCTCGAGCAACTCTGGTGCCGTGACCGGATCGAGTTGGAGGTCGATGCGGCTCGCCAGGAACTCGGCTACCGACATGGTCTCACCCGAATTCGTCTCGTCCTCCAAGAGGCCAAGCAAGTTGGACCTCGATCGCGGTGTCGAGGAGCTGCCGGAGGAGCGGTTGTGATTCCTTCCCGGCTTGGTGGCGTTCGAGATCTGCAGGATGCTGTCGGAGAGCTCGAGTCCGAGGCGTGCTGCGAGCCGTTGTACGACGTCTGGCGCGTTCTCGGGCAGCACCACCAGGTAGTCGCCGACCGTGAATTCAATCTCCGAGTTGGCCAGGTCGAGCGTCAGCAGATGCACAGCTCGCGTGCCGTCCGATTCGCCGGGCTCGAGGCAGCGGTTTTTGAGCACGGTCGCTTCGAATGGCTGCGTACGCGACCACTCGGGCGCTACGTCGCTCTCGGCAGAGGCAGAGGATGCGGCCGGAAGCGAGAAGCCCGCATCCTCCATGCTCTCGTCCTCGAGGACGCCGCTCGAATTCTCGGTATCAGTGGCTGCTGGAACGCCCGACGAGCCGAGGAGAGACGGAGATGCTTGCTGCTCCTGCTGCTGCTGCTGCTGAGGCGGCGACAGCGTGGCTAGCCGCTCGATCGAGCTACTGCTTGAGCGTGGACTCGTGTTCGAACCGGAACTCGAGGTCGAAGAGCGGGCCTCACCGGAGACACTCTCGTTCGAGCGGGAGTTCGATACTTGGCCAGTGACAGAAGGCGGTGAAGCAGTGGCCTTGATGTACGAGAAGGTCTCCTGCGTGCCGGACAGCAGGTCCATCAGCGAGTTGCGACGGCCCGAGCGAGAGCGCGAAAACTCGACGAGGCTCTTGGAGGACTTGGTCTTGCTGGCGGCCGGAGCCACGGTGGGCAACGAGGATGACGAGGTGGACAGAGACATTCGGGCCAGCGAGCGAGCGGCTTGCTTGGTGGAGGAGCTCGAGGACGAGCGCCTGGCAGAGGCTGGAGATCGCGAGAGTGCGAGCGTTGCGGCCAGCTTTTCGACCAGCGCCACGAGCGCCGCCGTCCATTCGTGCCAGGCGGCGAGCGCCTTCTCGTTGTTGATGGTATCGGCCTCGGCGTACGCCAGCATCTCGACGGCTCCGAGGCGCGCGAGCGTCTTGTTGAGCGAGCGAGAGAAGGCGCAATAGGTGTTCTCGAACATCATGCTGCCAAAGCCGAAGACGGTGTATCGCACGGCCTTGAGCGGCTGCGTCTTGGCGGAGGCCGAGGCCTCGAGCAGCTCGTTGATCGAGCGCGAGAAGAGCTGCGCGTTGGTGGTCGGCGAACCGGCGACGAACGAGCACACGACGAACACGACCAAGGTGTAGTTCTCGAGCTCCGCCAGCGTGTGCGTCGAAATGAACTGATCGAGCGACATGAGCCGCGTGCGCTCGAGTCCGAGGAGTGCCAAGAGCTTGCGCGCATGGCGCTCGGTGGTGCCACGCTCCGAGCCGAAGAGCACCAACACGCGGCCGGATGCGGCGCCACTCGAGCCGCCCCTCTTCGAAGGCGAGCTCGGGCGCAACGACGGAGAGCGCGATTTGTGTGTGGTGGAGACGCTGCCTCGTTCATCGGCGGTGGCTTGCTCGGACATGGCAGGCGCGGGTTGCGCGAGGGAGTCGACCAGACGCCACTTCCAGGTCGAAGGCGTGTTCTCGAAGGCACACAGGTCGGCCGACGAGGCGGTCGAGTCTCCGAGCTCCGCCGAGCCCTCGGCAACGAGGCCCAGGCGAGAGCGCATCTTGGCCTCGATCTCGAGGTCCTCGAGGAGCACGATCGACTCGGCGGCGAACGTGTACTGGATGGCACGACGGAGCTCGAGGTACAGCTGATGGCGCGCCGAGCTCTCGGTCGCGAGCGCGCTCGGCGAGATGCCACAAGCCTTGGCGAACGGCAGCGCCATGTTGTAGCGCCTTGTGCTCAGCAGTGCCGACACGATCTCGGACACCTTCCACGGCACGACGATGGCGGTCGCCGGATACACGAGGCCTCCGATGCGCAGCTGCTGGTCGGTGCGCACGTTGTTCCATGGCCAGTGAATCTCGAGCTCGCCGACGGCGGCGAACTCGGGGTGGCGCAAGTGCACCTGCGGCGCACTCGGAATCGGCTGCAGCGTGATGCGGCGGCTGTTGGTGACGAGGTCAAAGTACTCGAGGCACAGCGGCAGCACGTCGGTCGGCGATCGAACGGCTGGAGGCTGCCAGCCGTATTCGATGCACGTTTCGGTGAGTTGCAGGTTGGCGGCATCACCGAGAACCGGCGACGACGGCGAGGCTTGGTAGCCGGCATGCGCAACGAAGCTTGGATTCCAGATGCGAGTTCCGCGCGATTCGTGCGCGAGAGCGCTGCCGATCGGTGCCGGCGCAAACACGACGGCCACCTGCGTGATGGTGTTGAGTGACTGGAGCCAGGCCGGCTGCAACAGCGAGGAAGATGACGGCGATCGAGCTGGTGACGAGAGAGAGCTTCCGGATCCGCCAGCAGCGGTGGTCGCCGAGGCAGGAGCGGCGGCATTCGAGCGCACGAGCATCGAGGCCGAGAGCAGCTTGTCGACCATGGTTGTGGCGTGCACACAGTCGCAAAACGGCTTGACCAGCACGTTGCGCCACTCGAGGCCGCGCAAAGGGCCGATGCGCGAGTTGCGCCACGCGAGCCGCGTTCCGCACACGACCTCGCTGTTCGAGTGCGAGTACGCGAAGCTCGACGCGGCTACGAGCGATTTCATGTGCTGAATGCGCGCCGTGAGCGACGAACCGGCCGACCTGACCGAGAGCAGCAGGCGCTCCGAGTCCAGCATCTCGAGGAAGCGCTGCTCGGCGGCGATCGGCTCCAGCACGCGGTTCATGGCGGCGATCATCATGGCCGACACGTGGCTGTAGAGATGCAGCCACGCGCGCTGCAGGCGATCGGTCCATTGGTCTTGCATGACGCTGCCGAGCAGCTTGAGCAGCACGCTGCCGACCGGGCCAAAGTGCTCGGGCAGCGAGCCGTACTTGATGTGCCGCCGACCGAGACTCGCGACGGCACCCGAGAAGTGCGGCAGGTTGTGGGCGCCCTCGACCACGGCCGAGAGGATCGAGATCAGGTGCTTGGACTGCGCGTCCATGTCGACGCTCTCGAACAAGGGAATGACGGCCGGCGCCGTCGTGAACAGAAGCTCGTAGAAGGCCGGGCCGGCGTTGTGGCCGACGGCCGCCACGGTCGTGCGCCACGAGTTCTGCACCAGCGCCACGTCCTCGGGCGACAGAAGCGACTCGACGAAGGCGTCGCTCATGCTCCAGGCGCTCTCGAACACGGCCACCGAGAGCGTCTGCTCGACCAGCATGCTCTCGAGCTGCGACCAACTCGTGACGCTGGCGCTGTCGAACGAACCGGCGTTGCTCGCATCGCGCACGACGCGCGAGAGCGTTTGCGTCATCAGGTGCGCGAGCTGCCAGTAGTGCGTCGGTTTGATGCCGGCGAGTGCCAACTGCCGCGCCGATTCGGCCAGCTGGTCGTCGTCCGGTGCTCGGACGCCGCCGAGCACCAGCGACACGGCGTGGAACCAGATACCAACGACGTTAGCCGTGAGGTAGTGGTCGTAGTTGGTGGCGCGCACGAACGAGAACGCCAGATCGTCCTTGGCTGATTGCAGGTTCGGCACCACGAAGCGCTCCCACGCCACGCGACCAAACGACCGGCTCGAGTGCGAGCTCCACGATTCGATCGGCATCGGAAGTAGAGTTACGCTCGAGCGCTCGTGTGCCGCCTCGGTGTACGACGACAGCGCCTCGGTAAACGCGAGTCGAGAGCCGTCGGCGTCGTCGGTGTCGTCGGTGGCGCTCGCTGCCACGTTGATGGGAAACCACTGGCGCAGGCGCTTGGCGGCGCGAAGCTGCCGAGCTCGCACGCTCTCGGCTGGGAGCACGGTCGCACTGCGCCACCACGATTGCGCGGCGCATTCCGCGGCACCATCGGACAAGGAGGACGGCGGCGGCGCTGCAGCAGTCGAGAGGCGCTCGAGCAGGTCGCGAAACGTCGTGTTGTACGCGGCCAGGAAGGCGTTCAAGGGCGCCAGTGGATGCGTGCGCTTGAGCTTGTCGCCGAGCGCCAGGCATTGCAGCACTCGACTAACGAGCGAGAGCTTGCGCGTCAGCTCGTCGGTCGCCGGCTGGCGAGCGAGCGGCTGCGTCAGCAGGTGGTCGTTGAGCGAGCACGGGCTCAGGACCGAGAGCGGCTGCGAGAAGACGATTCCGAGGGCGCGGAACACGAACACATTGCTCACGGCCGTGAGGCTCAGCGCCTGCATGTCGTGGTGGTGGTCTTGCTCCTTGGTGGCGTAGGTCTTGTTGCGCACGGCGAGTTTGACGTGCTGCAGCACGACTCGCACTTGCTCGGGCAGCTCGAGCGCCAACGTACGCAAGGAATTGAGCAGCTGGAGACATACGCATTCTAGGTTTTGAACGTTTTGTGCCTGTGGCGTGACGTGCCGTGCCGCGAGAGAGAGAGAGAGAGAGAGAGAGAGAGAGAGAGAGAGCGGGTCGGTTGGTCAGTATTGTGGTCGTCGCAATGATTGCCGTCTCCATCGCGCTCGTTCGTGCCGCCGCTGCGGCTTTGTGATATTTCGCGACCAAAGAGCCAAACACAAGTAAATAGGCTCGAGTGGTATAGGGCACAGATAAATTGGATGCTGCTGCCTGCTGCTGCCTGCTTGCGATTGCTTGACTGCGCGCAGTGCCCCCACAACAGCCCCAACAGCAACTAAGGCACCGACCGCACGCGACGTACAAGAGTCTCGGCGCCCTTGCGCGCGTTGGCGTCGAGCGTGAGCGAATCGAACGGCACGCGCGACAGCTCCTCGAACCACGCCTGGAGCGCCAGCGAGATCGTTGGGCCTTGGAGTGCCAGTCGCAGGAAGGCCGACAAGGCGGCCGTGGCCTCGCTGTCCTCGCGCAGCAGCGTGTTGGGGTCGTTACTCTTGGCGACCTGCGTGCAACTCGCGTTCAAATCAGCGGCCGCGGTGGTTCGACACGAGACGACAACGACGACGCGACGATAGTACGCCCAACGCGCGCACTGTACCTCAGCGTCGATCAACTCGCACAGCCACTGCGTCGTGCGCTGCTCGAACGCGCTGTCGCACAAGCGCAACTCGAGCAACGAGGCAACGCCATCGACACCGCCAGCCCGCCACGCAGCGCGAAGCGCCCACGCCTCGTTCAACGCCATCTTCTCTCTCTCTCTCGCTCCCTCCCCTCGAACTCTGGCGACCAAAGGGAGCCCAAG
>ERZ778026.3014-NODE-3014-length-15889-cov-6.335670_pt1 | contig 15889 bp, 20 predicted proteins | sample MGYA00375756_ERZ778026 | MGnify/ENA primary metagenome ERZ778026 (study PRJEB29350, sample SAMN05389820) | bioreactor metagenome | isolation source: Ammonium sulfate bioreactor | place: South Africa: University of Cape Town | collected 2014-02-18 ... | reverse complement strand
GAGAGAGAGAGAGAGAGAGAGAGAGAGAGAGAGAGAGAGGGGTGGGGGTGAACTCACTTGCAGTCCTTTCAAGGTACCAAAGAAGTAGTCCAAGCAATCAGGATGATCCAGCATGAACTCGATACTCCGGTCATCTTCTTTGAAGGTATCTCCAACTTCAATTTTGTTCAGGATGTTGAGCCAACAGTTCGGATCCGCCTCGTGTTCAACTAATACCTTGGCGACCTCCACGTGCCCTCGCATGCACGCGCGGCCGAGAGGAGTCAAGCGATCAATTTCTTCGTTCAATTTTTCCTTGGCCAGCTGCTCGACATAATCTCCGCGATATTCTACAAAGTGTGGAGACTGTAGAAACGCCCTCACCACCTCTATGTGGCCTCTCTCGCATGCCGTGTGTAGCGCATAAAGTTTGGCAAACTTGACTTTGTGCTTAAGAGGACGATTTTGACGGCGCTGACGATCGGACAAATAATTCAACAACATGATAACCGCCTTGATGTAGGAGGCAACATGTAAGATTAGTTTTGGAAGGAAGAAGCAATAGGAGGAGAAGTTTGAATACCTCAGAGAAACCATTGTAAGCAGCTATCCAAAGGAGTTGACGAGGCTTCCGCAACCAAGGACCATCTTTCTTCGATAAACCTGCAATAGCTTCTTCGAGAACGTAGAGGTGTCCTCGGTCAACCCCCCAACGTGCTTTCATTTGGTGCAATTGGTGTCCGTCCATCCACCTTAACAGCTTCAAATCTCTCTATTTGGGGGGGCGATGTTATTTGCGGGAAGGCAAGATACTATCTTACCTGGAACATGCTTCGCCAAGAAGGGAATTCAGAAGGAAGAGAAGAAGGAAGAAAGCCCAAACAACGACGGATAAAGAGTTCCCACAACCACTCCGACTGCACAATGGCATTGCGAATGGTTTTGCACACCAACAGGAGGGAGTTGAGGCGGTTCATCAGTGTAAACACTGAATAGGAACGAGGCCTGCTTCCGCCAGTTAGGGCATGGGATATGATGAGTTGCCACAACTCGGGGTCTAGTGAGCTCCAGCCCGAGAAAGACTGCGCGGCATCCATCTAGTTGAGGGGAAAGATATGGTGCGCAATGATTTTCGTCGAAGAAAAAATTACGAATTCCCACAATTTAACGAATTCGCATTCACACAAGCAAGAAAGTAAAGAGTCACGTTGTATGCATCCATTTAGCAAAGGTTACATTGGGATAAGCGTTCATCAGCGCCTTCTTGAATCCTCCGTTGTGTATCTTAATCTGTTTGCCGTGCTGGTTGAAGGAATTAGAACAATTTATGGCTAGGGAGGCTTTCTCACCTTGATCGTTTTGAGCTGTTGGAGTTTCGTATTGTACCAATTATCAGGTTCCAATGGATTGAAATTTGCCTCAAGAGCTACCCTATCAAAGAACTGCCGACACACAAGAGAATCCCGCCAACTTACACCTCGATTGGTACCTAATTGCCCTATATTAGCACGCTATCACTATGAGTGGGTGTACGAGCACCTTGTTGTTGCCAACGAGAAAAGTCTAATTCTGGGAACGCCTTCATCAAGGCTTCTCGAAGACCACCGTTATGTTTCTTTATCGAGTCAGCTCCCTGGTAGGGACCAAAGAAAAGGTTTAATTTAAACTCTTTTATCAAGAAAGCGTAATTCTCACCTCTTGTCTGGTCAAAGTCCTCAATGGTACTCCATACCATGTGTTGACATAGAGGGGATTAGCACCCATTTGGTGCGCAATACGATCAAAGAATTGTCGACATGTCTTAGGGTTACTCCAATAAGATTGGCCAGTTGTCTCATCTGCAAATATCATATAAATTATTCTTCGAAGAAAGAAGAAAAGCGAATATACCTTTGCCGATGAAGGAAATTTCAGGGAAAGTGTCCCGCAAGGCCCTTAATAGACTCTCATTGTATAAACCGAGTATGGTACGACCTCCCTTTAAAAAGGAAAATAAATAAATATCAATGGAGGGTGGTAAATAAAGGGATATTAAAGCGCCAACCTTGAGGCCTCGAACTTGTTCGATTGTCACGGACTGCCATTTCTGGGCGTCTAGAGGATCGAATCCATTCGCCTTTGCAAAGGAGAGGCAGAATGCTCTTCGGTTTTGTCGATCGCGCCAATATCCAGGTGGTTTTCTCTCGATGATAGTGGGGGTGGGTTCTAAGAAAAAACATAAAGCAGAAAATAAGTAAACAATAAAAGTATTGAAAGTGGTTACGTACTCGATTTGGGGATATTCATCTCAGGATATGTATGGGCAAGGATATTCTTCAGCGTACCATATTTATTTATCAATGTTTTACCCTAAAGTATATTATATCAGAGAATATCTTATAAATAGATCATCCATACCTTCTTTCGGTTAAGCTGTGCGAGGGAAACCTTCTCCCAGTTCTCTAACTTCGAAGAATCGAAGCTCAGCTCCTCCGCAAAATTTTCCAGGAACCGCCTTCGATTGGCTATGCTCTCCCAATGGCCTTTAGATTGCTTTCGGAGCTTAGTCTTCCGAACAGGAAAATCTAAAGAGGGAATTAGATCCTAGCTTTCAATTTGGAAAGTAAAAATTGACTTACCCGATATGGGAAGCGATTGTTCTTTCCAATTATGTACAACATCATCCCATGCGATATCTGTTCGGATGCGATGGAGGGTGGGGAATTTGGGTTTCTTGGAAGCGAGGAGATAGCCATGATGTTTGAAGCTGACGATATCTCCTGGTTGTGGATTCCATCGCTTAGTAAACTCCGTCGTTCCCGGTGCCGCCACAAAGGTGACCCCATTAGGCAGCTCACATTCCCAGCTGTGTTTGCCGATACTCCGAGTGATTTTCGCTTCGGCGTCTCGGTATTTCTAAGAAACGAAAGTTTAGTTGTTGTGTTGGGGGGGGGGAGGAGAAGGACACCCACTTTGTGTTTGAGAAACCCTGGAGATCTTCCCTCGCGGTAAGGTGCGCTGGGATCACGCAAGATGATCCCTTCACCGCCTTTGTCCAAAATGTCCTGAAAGAAGCCTTCCAGGTGGTGCATATTTTTACAGACCTCCTTCGAGGCAACTTCTGTATGTATACAAAAATCGTTTTCTCCCTCCATCTTCTTGTTGTCGAGGTAATCCGCTATTAGAGTGGAACGGTGAGGAGGGTTGTAAACAGGGTGTGCCCAATGTGAGTGTATTACCTAAATAGGAGTACCGTTCTTGATAGTTGCCCGTGTGATTTGGGATATCAAATACCATATATTTGAATTTCGTCCAATCGATCATTTGGGATTGCACTCTGTTCGATATCTTGATAGCCTCTTGAAAGTTGTCCCTCCCAAACCTGTTTTGTTTAAATACATTAAGAAGTTTTTAACAGATAAAATAGATATGATGATAGATCATACCATAATTCACCATCGAGAAATATATCTGATGGCATAGTATCTACAATATGTTGGGGAATAGGTAACACATTCCCTCGTCTGGAATAGAATGCTCTTTTCGTAGGATTCCAAAATGCCCTCACCCCGTCATATTTTTCAAACATCCACCTAATCAGAAATCAGACAAAAAGCGATGAGAGGGGAGAGGGAGAGAAGAACATACCATCCAAAGGGGTCAACACTCGAAGCGGTGAAAAAGCACGCAGCAATAGGTTGGCCTATATCAGCCACATAATGCTGGTGAGTATCCCTTTTGTCGAGGAAATGCGCAGGCATGGCAAGGGGAATAGGGATAGCTTGAGAGAACTCCATAGACTCCTCTTGAGGGAACCGCAAGTCAGGACGGACTTCTTTGATGGTTGCGAGCAAACTACATTTTAAAAATAAACACATGAATGAAGGCTTGAAGGTATTCAACGAACCTTGCTGGTGTCCTGTCCCACCAAAAGGGTACAGCAATGAGGGTTATGCCCTTTTCATCGGCGAGTCGCTTCTTGAGATCGTCTATGGCTGTAACTTGTTCGAGGGGATTATATACACTGCTAAAGTGATGCCGTTCCTAAGCGAGAGTGAGTGTGAGAGAGTTGCAGGTGAGAGAGGGCTACCTGAAACTCGAAAGCTATATGATGGGAGGGAATATAGAAATCTAATTCAAGGTAATCGTTTGTGTTGAGATTATACAGTCCTGCTTCCTTGCGCGCATTTACATGAATGGTTGCATCCTTCAATCATATTGTATAAGGATGAACAGAAAGAGGAAGGGCTGTGTATCGTACATGGAATATTGATTGAAGAATTTTGCAAAGATGAGATTGTAGCGCATACCGGCCTTTCAGAAGATATAATTTTTCCCAAGTATATTTAGGATACTTTTGTTCCAACAATTCTGCCAACTTGGGCTTACTCACATGCTTCGGAAATCCATGCGCGTGCAGGTCCACAAGAGTCACTGTGTACCAATCTTCGGGCTAATTTTATGAAAATTATTAAAAATATTGCAAAATACATTGAAAATTTGAGTTAATACGTGTTCGATGTGGAGGTGGTGTTCAACTAGATCAAGTTCTTTGAGTAAATTAGACTGATTTCGCCAATATCCTTTCTCTATTTTGTGAGTTAGAAGCGCATATTGAAATTCGACAGGGAGATACCTCTTCTGTCATGCGGCGTTCTCTTAGTTGTCTCGACATACAGCGCCCTCACCGATAACTGGCTCGGCGCTTGGGTGGCCAGAAGACGGCAACAACAAGGCACCTGTCGCATTCACAAAGAGGCCGTCAAAGATTCCAAGAAACGGAAGGAAGGACGAAGGCGTAGTTGAGGTAACACTGTACATGTTAAGTTTATTTAACATCTCAAATAAATAGGAGACTAACGTAGTAATTATACATTAGTGTGATATGTTCTTCGCTTATGGGCAAGGATTGGGGGTAGGCGAAGGAGTAGGTGTGGGGGTAGGTTTGGGGGTGGGAGTCGGGGTAGGAGTAGGCGTCGGGGTGGAGACCGATTTGACGGTAACAGCAGTAGGAGCCTGAGCAATACCGCACACGTTGTATCCGAATTGGATTTGTCCATATCCATTGTTACCCCAACCAGTTCCCCATCTATCGAACAGGTAAGTTTCACGATGAAAAAATTGTTTTGGGCAGGAAGGGATAACTTACTGATTTCTGACGTTCCAGACTTTCATTCCCGAAGAGGTGACGTTGTAACCGGTGACCATCACGCAGTGGTTCATCGAAGTACCGCAGCCGCTGTTGGTGGTGATCACACCTCCAGTGTAAGAGTAGAAGCTATTCGCATCCAGACAGACAGAGATAGGACCGGTGGTGGCAACGAAGGTGGCCATGGCGTTCTCGTCATTGGATGAGGTGACGGTGACCCATCCGTTCATGCTCTGGACGATGTGAGAGCTGTCGGACTTGCAAGATCCGGTAGAATCGGTGTAAGGGTAAGCAGCCGAAGATTCAAGTCCGCCAAAAGACTCAATGTATTGGTAAGCACGAGTAGGCCCTATTTAACAAACAAAAGGTAAGTAACCAAACCCAAAAAAAAAAAAAGGAGAAGAAGAAGGAAGCTAACTTACATCCTCCTACGCAGCCATTGTCGTTGGGATCGCAAGAGACGAGTTGTTGGGCAGAGAGGGAATTCAAAGGATACCCATTAAGGGCAGCAATGCTTTCCAACTCCTCAGCGGCCGAGAAAGCCCAGCATGAGCCGCAGCTGCCTTGGTTCTGAACAGGGGTGATGACGGTCTTGCTGTTTGACCTCCAATCGAAGGATGTGGGGAGGGTTGCTCTCCTCACATTGGTGGTTGGTTGCCAATGGTGATCGGTGTTTTCAGCCAGATGGTCGGCATACCCAGCCAGGGCGTCGGCGTTAAGGAGGTATGTGCTCGAGAACTCTTCGGGGGTCAAGTCCGAGAACTGGGTAACGCCGTAGGTGGCTTCGTCGGGGTGTACCCTCGCAGCGTTCTTTTGTTGGGCAGCAGCGAGGTTGTTCACGAAGTTTTGGTAGCGTTGCATATATTCTTCAGAGCTGGCATAGTACTTGCCATGCGTCTGCTGAAACTGAGCAAACAGTTGAGGGTCGGCCAAGGTGGTGGCGGCCAAGAAAGCAACGGCCAGCGCGAGGAAGAGCATCTTCTGCATTGTTAAGTGTGAAGAAGATGTGTTGTTGTCGGTTGTAGAAATATGAAGGACTGAAGTTTTCGTTCCTCATTTTATACCTCCTCGGGGATGGATCAGTTGGCTTAGGTTGCTGTTGTTCTTGCAGCAGGGAGCGTTTTGGATTGGCCTTCAGCAAATGAGCCCGGATTGTACTTACTTAAATTGGTTCTCTCTGAGCTCCGCGTAAGCTTGTTGCATTGTGATGGTAGATATTGACTATCAGTTATTCGGCACTGACAATAGCTTGCTTTTGACTCGCTGTGTTCAAATGAAATCAGCGTGTCGATTCTCGGAGTTGGGGCCTACAACCTTGCAGTAATTTATTACCGGAAATCCCCACAACTAAACCCGTTCAAGAACAGGATTTCTGTCCTTTTGTGCCGAAGGTAACCTCCTAAATGTTTATTGAACTCCCTTTATTATGCGATACCTTAGCACTCCGCGCTGTGGTTGGCTTTCGGCTTTCTTCGATTTCCCCCTGCTCTCCCTCCGGCCTTGTTGCGGAGTGGCATAGCTGTTACGGACTTTGGAGTTTACGAGTTGCTCCCCTGTTCCACCATCGTTCATTCCGAAGGATACTCCAGCATGCCCTGCATCCTATGCCAACTCCTACTCCAACGCAGACTAACATCCTCCTAGCCGGCAATTGAATCCCAATGACTTAGGAGTATATGGTCACTGCAGGTCAAGAGGCAGTTTAGCCTTAATACGCCAAGTATTGTCACACAAGAGGGGTACTGAAAAACAACACCCTATTTATTCACACAATCTCTTGTAGCAGCCCTCCTTCCTCCTCAACCTGCCTTCGCATCAGCTCCTCCTGTGCACAAGTCACGCCGGGGTATTCCGAAACTGAGGTGGGTGATGGTACCTCCGAAGGAGTAAGTAATTTGGGGATATCAACATTGCGCGAATCTCATGCTAGAGCGGCCGGGGCCTGTTTACACCAATTTAATAAACCAATAGACGGTTAGCTGAAGGTGAGTACATGTTCGTTCTGGGCAAGTCCAATATTGTCACACTCATTAAAATCTCCTTTTCGGGATACCAACCTCCTGGTGTCCCTTGGTCTCCTCCTGTTTGAGGCCGTAGTTGGTATCAAATAGGTCCTTTTAAGACAAACCACCTAATATTAATTAATTTTAATCCGCTATCGCCCCAATACGCGTCTCACCCTCCTTAGAACAACGAGATTTTTTGAAGCCAACAGATTGACTCTCCGGAGGTGTACATAAGGAGGGTGTACCAGTCTACGTTTTATTTCATCAACAACAAACAAACACAAACAAATAAAACACACCCCGCCCACCCCAAAATGCAACGCGCACTTTTCCTTGCCTTCTTTGCCGTCTCCTTTTTGATCGCCATCAGTTCGGCCGACCCCCAGCTCTTCGCTGAGTTTCAGCGAAAGCACGGCAAGTACTATGCCTCCTCCTCAGAATACATGTCGCGATACCAAATCTTCGTAGAAAACCTCAACGCCGCTACTCAAATGAACGCGGGAAAGACCGGCGAGGAAGCTGCCTACGGCATCACTCCGTTCTCCGATCTTACCTCGGAGGAGTTCAAGAGTCAATACCTTATGGGATCCGCGGCTTTAGAAGGCTATACGGCTCACCTCGCTTCGAGCACCGACAACCATTGGGTACCTTCAACCAATCAGAGGAGAGCTTCCATCCCGGCCACATTCGATTGGAACCAAAACAGCAAGACCGTCCTCACCGATGTGAGGAATCAAGGCAGCTGCGGTTCATGCTGGGCCTTCTCGGCTGCCGAGAACTTGGAGAGCATGGCTGCCCTTGCTGGCTACCCCCTCAACTACCTCTCCATCCAACAAATGCTTGACTGCGACCCCAACGACAGCGCCTGCAACGGAGGATGTGAGTTCTACTTCTTTCCTTTTCTGTGGGTGGTTACTTACCTTTTTTATGTTAAATAGGGCCTACTCGTGCGTACCAATACATTCTGAATGCTGGAGGTCTTGAAAGCCGAGCTGCCTACCCTTATGTTGCCCCCACCGTCAACAGCTGCCGTGAGTCGCCCCTCCTCGTTCTACTCTGTCTTCGAATTTCTCGAATCGCTTACCCCTTTCCCGCCTTTTTTTCAGAATTCGATAGGTCGCAAATCACCCAGAGCATGAACGGATGGGTTACCGTCACCTCAAACATGGATGAGAACGCCATGGCAACCTTCGTTGCCACTCAGGGTCCTCTCTCCGTCTGCCTCGATGCCTCCACCTGGAGCTACTACTCCGGAGGTGTGATGACCACCAACAGCAACTGCGGCACATCGATGAACCACTGCGTGATGGTCACCGGTTACAATGTAACCTCTTCGGGAATGAAAGTCTGGAACGTCAGGAACCAGTAAGTCTTTCCCTTCCTTCCCCCCCCCCTCCCCCCTCTCCCAAAAAAGGTAAAAAGATAGAAAACTCACCTTCAAAAAATAGATGGGGAACTGGTTGGGGTATTAACGGCTATGCGCAGATCCAATTCGGATACAACGTGTGCGGTATTGCTCAGGCTCCTACTGCTGTTACCGTCAACTCGATTAGCACACCCACTCCTACTCCCACTCCCACTCCACCTCAAAACTGCACCCGCCGTTAAAATCCTCTGTGTGACTAGGAGTCAGTGACGGACCTGCATATGCGAGTGGTTAATTATTTATTTATTTATTTATTTTATTTATTGAGTGGGGCGGGAGTTAACGCACCTACTTCGGATGGCTTATCTTGATTAAATATAAGCGTATATTTAACATCCTCATATTCTTGTAACATTTATAAGTTAGCTAGGTCCAGCCATAACAAAAAATGCTTAGAGTGCAAAACGAAGGATGATTAGTGGTGTGGGAGGTTATAGGTCATATTTTCTTTTGGGGGTGGCTATTATGGAGTAGTCCTCAGGCAGTCCTTACCCTGTTTACAAGAGTGGCGAATCCATTCGGGGGTGACACCTGAAAAAAAACTAAAGGTAAATCATACACCGAAGCTACTTACCACTTTAATCGCGTTGACGTTGTTGCTGATAGTCGAAGAAGGCGATTCCGCCTTTGAGGTGAAAAGCACCATGGTGCATACAATGCGTGAGTGTTTCCTCCTGATAGCATGAATACTAGAGAAAGTGACAAGATATTATTTTTAAGTGAAGATGATGAGTTCTGTTCTATTCCTGACTGCCTAGTATGTGTACATTCTTTGGGAATTCTGCTTTCATCTTCTCTAATAACCGCATGATATCCTCAACCTGAAGTATAGTATAGGTAAAACTCAACACAAAATAGGATCCCTATTTTTTACCTTGCATTTCTTTTCTCGCTCTTCTTTGGATAGACCTGCGCGCATTCCTGGCCATACCACCCCATACACGTGGATAGGCATGACGGCATTTTCGTCTTCTTCCTTTACAGGTACCTCCTTTTCTTCTTTGGAGGATGTCTCCTTGCCTTGTTGTTGTTGTTCTCTAGCATACAACAGAAGATGATACATATAAGTGACCTCTTGAAGAGAGATGAACCCTGCTCGAGGAAGTACTATCAAGATCAGAGAACTTGAGCCTCCCTACATTTTGGACACCATAATGAAAGTAGTGAGTGAGGTAAGTGAGTGAGGTGAATGAGTAAGTGAGGTGAGTGAGTTGAGTGAGTGAATGAGTGAATGAGTGAGTGAATGATCGAGGTTGGAATGGAGGAGCAGAGAATGTATCACGTACCAGAGCAGGTAAGAGAGATAAATAACCACAACTGGCCGCAACAGGATACTTGCCCCTCGGAGGCAGAAATTCTTCTCGTATCTAATCATGGGTATGGGTTTAACTTAGCTGTGAGGATGAAGGAGGGTAAGAAGGAAGGTTCTGGTGCTACCTTGGAGTCTTGACTGCGTAGCGACCGCAGAAAGGCGTCAAATCCCTCAGGGGCATTCTCCTCAAATCCGCCAAAAGTGGCTTTCCCATTCACCTGAGCTAGCTTGCTGGGGTATCCCACTTTAAACCGTTCAAACGCGGGTACCTTTGCAAGCCAACCTGAGAAGGATCAGTCAAGCGGCTAAGGGAGAAGCCTAATCTTACTGTTCTTTTGAACCGCGCCTACGTATTGAATGTCTTTTTCGTTTAACAGCAGATAGAGTATGTTGGCCACGTTTACTCCCTTCTGTCTATTCGCCGGAGGAGGATCACCCCCACCCCACATGCTGAAAAAGTATGTCACAATACGCGATAAGGATTAAGGTACCTTTGTATGTTTTGAGACCGTACGATTTCTTTAATGGTCGGTTGGATATGTTTGATGTCTTTGTGAGGGATGAGGGAGTGTGCGGAGCATCCGATCAAAACAGCGAAGGGAGTATCGCTGCGGATCACCCCTCGCGTAGAGAGTTGTTGAGCGACAGATCGGTAATCTTCCCACTTCTCTACCCGCAGTGTCAGCTCTTCAGGCAGTTCTTGCGCGCCTATGCTCGGGGTATCTTGCATCGATGGAGTTTTGTGGTCGCTCTGCTCTCGTCGCGGTTTCTTTCTGGCCTGTTCCTCCATAACTCGAGGCAATATTGAACCTTCACAGAAGAACAGCGAGTGATGAGTAAGAACGGGTTCTTGGAACTGGTTTGTGTAGTTGAGAGGACAAGGACCAAAGAATCCAATTCAAACAGGAATGTCTTACAAGTGGCTTTGCACATTTACATATATATGAATACATAAACTTCCTTATCGTCCTCTGTCTCGAACTTGTTTTGCCTTATCTATCTCTAGGAACGCCTGTTGTAAAGCCTGAACAAGACTTCCATATTTTGTCAGAATATCGCCACCCTACACAATGTGAGTCAGGGTATAGGTCTTCGTTTTCTTATTTGGTACCTTTCTAGCTGCAACCTGTTCCAAGCTGATGGTATCCCAATTCCCAACCTGATAGGGATCGAAGCACATTTCCTTAGCGGTTTCCAATAAAAATTGTCTCAAGTTATTCCTATCCTCCCAATAACCTCTTGCTTTCTGCCTTCTTGTTGGTGCTCGTCTCAATGGTGCTTCTGTGTGTTGAATTAAATATGTTACTATCTTAACAGGCTGACCTGATTTTGGTATTTTCTTCTCTTTCCATCGTTGCATGACGTCATCCCAAGTGATATCAGAGCGGATTCGAAAGAGCGTAGGGAATTTGGGTTTCTTGGTGGCTTGAAGATATCCTCTGTGTTTGAAGGTGACTATCTCCCCACTCTGTGGGTCGTATTTCTTTCCAAATGCTGAAGTCCCCGGCGCAACAAATCTTATCCCATTCGGACTATACATGGTATATATTTAGTCTATTTTACGAATGGAGAAAATTCTCTACTTACAGTTCACATTCCCATTCATGAGCTCCGTGTTTGCCAATCACCTTTGCTTCCCCATCACGGAATTTCTTAGAATTGATTAGGACAGTGGGTGTGTGGGGAGGAGAAGTAGTGAATACCTTGTACTTTAGGTATCCACCTGATCGCCCAGGTTGGAGGGGTCCATTGGGATCCCGCAAGATGACTCCTTCTCCTCCCTGATCTACAATATCCTGAAACAGTTGATCCAAGTGTGTTACATCGTTACATATCTCCTTTGTAGCCAATTGAATAAATGGGTTCTCCATCCGTCCTACTTGTTCCGCTGTGTGGGTTTTTATATGGTTAAAAGGCTTTTCCTTTTTTGGATTAGTACCTAAGGCTTCATATCGCTCTCGATAGGAACCATTATGTTTCGGCAAATCGAATACCATATATTTGAATTGCGTCCAATTGATGCGAGAGTCAGGAGTGCGATGAGGTATCTTCATCGACTCCTCAAAGTTATCCCTTCCAAACCTAAACAAGTAAGCGCATAAGTAACAAGAGAACAATAAATAGATCAGTAAAATTACCATATTTCGCCATCAAGAAATACATCGGGCATGGTATTAACAATTTCGTTAGGTAATGGCAATATATTGCCCCTCCGCGAATAAAATCGTTTCTTCGAGGGATTCCAAAATCCTCTGATGCCATCATATTTCTCAAACACCCACCTGCCACATTAATAAAGTTGAGATGAAGAAGAAAGAAGATATACCAACCATCCTTTAGGATCAATTGAAGAGAGGGTGAAGAAACAGGCGGTGGTTGGTTCTCCGATGTCGACAATATTATCCACTCCCGACTTGACGAGTTCTTGAGGCATCTGAGTTGGGATGGGGTCGGCTGTGATTGGCCTGTCAGTCAGCAGATCTGGTCGAGCATTCTTGATGGTTGCTATGACGCTGATAAAAACGATTTTGCTCTTAAGAAGGGCAATATGCAAAGAAGTTATACCTGTCATTTCGGCCATCCCACCAGAAGGGAACGACTACCAAAGTGATACCTTTGGCCTCAGCCAACTCCTTTTTGATTCGGTCCCTTTCAAGTATAGTCTCCTGTGGAGTATAGAGAAACTGGGCACCTTTGTAGTGATGTGCTTCCTATTGCATATACACTTCTTAGAATACAAATGCAGCGAAAGGATTCTTACTTGGTACTCAAACGCAAGATTGAGAGACTTGATATAAATATCTAATTCCATGGAGTCGCCTGTATCGGGATGGATCAGATCCACCTCCTTTCTTACATTATGCATGATCTCATACTCCTTGTGTTATAGAATTTGGGGGAGAGGGAAGGTGTGAGTGAGTGGTAGAGTTGTGGTATGGGAAGGGGGGTGGTAGTTTCTCATACAGGGAACAGAGTTGCCACAGTACGTTCTAGTTTCTTCTGTTTTGCGAATCTGCCTTTGAGGAAGATGACTTTCTCCCATGGATAATCAGGGTACTTCTGAGCCAACAACTCAGCGAGTTTCGGTTTAGTCACTTTTCTTGATATCCCAACCTCCCTCATATCTGCTATAGTCACCGAATACCAATCCTCGGGCTAATACACATATGGATTTCAGGAGAGTGAGTGAGCGAGAGTGGCGAGGAATGTAAGGAATTCATGAATACCTGAGTGATACCGAGGCGTTGTTCGACTTTGTCTAATTCTGAAAGGATGTTGTCGGTGTTGTGCCAATATCTGTAAGGGGCCCGTTGCAAGGCCTGAGTTGCAAGCAAGGCACTATTCCAAGGGTAGGCGGGGTAGACTGATCTCAAAAGCTCTTCCATTGACGAGTTATATAGCTTTAATAATCCACCGCCTCCTCTCCGGATCACTTCCTTTTTGCTCACAGCATACCACCCTGATGGCTGGAAGTGAATTAGTACTTACTAAATCAGATCTTCAAGAGGTATACCTCTTCGATTTTCAATTCTTTGGCGATTTGGTCGAGAAATTGTTTCTGCACATTTGCGTCTCTCCAACGATGCGATATGCGAAATTGAGAGGCATCCCAAGGTTGATTTGGATACAAATTCCTCAGCATGTCTGCCAATGATGAATGGTACTTAAACAGAACTTTTGCTTCTGGAACTTCCTCAATGTCCTTTCTTGAGATTCCATACCAGTCTGAGGGCTGACGCTGTGTAAGTGCCTTCCTTTGCTTTGATACAAACCTGATTGACTCCTATTTTCTCAGCAATCTGCTCCAATTGTCTCCTCTGATTGTCTTCATCCGCCCAGTAGCGATTTCGTTTCTTGGGCGTCTTGGGAAAGCCTGCAACTCCTGATTGAGGTGCAGTTGGCCCTACCGAAGCTCGCGAAGCTGCGGTAGACAATGCTCGCCGCGAGAGGAAGACCGAGGTCTGCTTGCCTCTTGCTTTCATTGTCTTTCCTGGAAGCAGCAGAACATGAGGAAGGTTGGCAGCTGGCCTGCTCAGCAGTGCGCTCGAGCCCTTGGCCGAAGACACGCAGCTGCTTGTCAGTGGCCCGGAATATGTTCATCATACTGTACGGCAAGCGTAAATCATGGGAATCCGGGTAGATATTTTGTTGTATTTTGTATTTTGTTGAATTCATTAATCACGAAAATTCTTGTCATAGATGCTCTTGCCTTGGCAAAATGTAAACGGGCCCTTGAAAGCATAGCTGAAAAGCTCAATATAAAAGAGGTATCATGTCAACTATTCCTCAATTTCTCAATATTTTGGTAGTTATCAGATTGGTACAAAGTTCCTCAGGTTCGAGTAAAGCGAAAGAAGGTGAGCTATGTGCTCTTCGAGAGCTTTTCTTCGTTAAAAGATGCACTGCGAGCGGTATATCCGCATTACTCTTGGGATCCTCGCTTGTTCACAGATAAGGGACGGCACAGTAAAGAGCAATTGTCAAATAAGAATGCTCTCTTTCAAGAAATTGTGCAAGCAGAACCAAAGATAGGCATCAAACAAGTAATGTTGCTCTTACCCCTCAACCAATCAACCAATCTAATTCGTCCATCAAGCCTGAGGATTGGTATTCTGTCACTATGACCGATTTGCGGGGAGTTGGATTTCCTCAGAAGATCAGGCGCACGGAGGTGCTCGAACTGTTGAGCGCTCGGTATCCCAATCAAATATGGAACTATAGGCTGCTATTGAAAGGTCGATTTGGTCAACAACGACGCCTCGAAAGCGCCATCGCTTCTTTATTCCCGGTACCTTCTTGTTGGGGGGGGGGGGCGAGTCATCAATCGATCTAATCATTTCATTCTCGAATCAGAATCAAGAGCGATTGATTAATGCAAGAAAAGAAGCCAAGCTAACCAATCCGGAGACTGGGGAATGGTTAGAATTGGACATCTATATTCCTTCCCTCAATATTGCTTTCGAATATCACGTATGTGTATCTTCCTTCATGCCTCAGTCGTTTTACTCACATCATAAATACCAGGAACTACATCATTACACAAGCGTGAGACATTCATACAAGCCTGTTGAGGCCATTAGAGAAAGAGACAAAATGAAAAAAGAAGTAGCCGCTGCCAATGGCATCACCCTAATCACAGTTCCTTGTTGGTGGGACAATCGCTTAGAAAGGTAAGCTACTCCTTCCAAATTAAAGTCTTAAAAAGAAAAGCTAAAAAAAGGCCTTAGCTTAACAGCAACTATCCAGAAGGAGCGCCCTGATGTTTTCCCAGATGCCAAAGTGGTTGGCGAGGGAATACCTGAGGAAATGCCACCCAATTTCCTAGAAAAGCACGTGGACACCATAGAAGGCATAGGACAACCCACCACCGCATGCTTCTTTACTCTCTCCAATGTGAACCCTACCAATTGGTACAATCGTTTTATCCTTTTTTTCAACATTAATTGATTTTTTATTCAAATAAGGTGGATGTTTGAAAAATATGATGGAGTGCGAGGGTTCTGGAATCCAGAAAAGAAAGCATTCTTTTCTCGCACGGGCAACCAATTCGCATTTCCTGATGAAGTCATCGATTCGATGCCCAATGATATCTTTCTCGACGGTGAATTATGGTAACAATACACAACCTCTTTGCTCCCCCCCCCCCTCCGATAGTTCTGATCTTTTTATACAAAAAAGGTTTGGGAAAGAAAATTTCGAAGAATCCATGAAGATAGTTCATAGGATGAAGGACAAGGATATCGATTGGAGCAAATTTAAATACATGGTATTCGATGTACCCAATTTTAACGGCACCTATGAGGAGCGATACAACCATATGGGTACTCACTCCCTTTGACGCACCCACCCACTCCCTCACTCACCCTGCCATTCTCAATAGTGAAGCAGTTGGGTGCAAATAGAGAATGGAAGTACATACAAATCGCAAATATGGAAGTGTGTAAGGATACTGTACATTTGGAAAAATTCTATCAAGACGTTGTTGATAGAGGAGGCGAAGGCATCATCCTTCGCAACCCGGCGGCCCAATTACAACC
>ERZ778026.2999-NODE-2999-length-15987-cov-33.686919_pt1 | contig 15987 bp, 6 predicted proteins | sample MGYA00375756_ERZ778026 | MGnify/ENA primary metagenome ERZ778026 (study PRJEB29350, sample SAMN05389820) | bioreactor metagenome | isolation source: Ammonium sulfate bioreactor | place: South Africa: University of Cape Town | collected 2014-02-18 ... | reverse complement strand
TCTCTTTGTTTTAATTTACAGATTTATAAATATGACAAAAAAACTCAAATCATTAAACCTGAAAATTTAAACGTTTTAGAAAGTTTATAGTGTAGTTTTTTAAAACATTTTTACTTATTTTATTTTTAGTTTTTTTTATTTATTTTTATAGTACCAAAATCAAACAAAAACCTAAGAATATTTCCTTTACTTTGTAATTTTTTTATTTTTTGTTCACGCTTATTATTTTACTGTTCTTAATTTTTTCATAAAAATTAAGAACAGTAAAATAATAAATACAAGATTTTTCCATTTCTTTTACTTTTCCAAAAACAATGTTTTTGGAAAAGTAAAAGAAATGGAAATATAAATTTAAAAACAGAATATATTCATTAACTTTTTTATGCAAAAAAAATTTCAACAAGTAGAAATTGGATTAGCCTCGCCTAGACAGATTCGAAAATGGGCAGAGCGTGAATTACCAAATGGTGAAATTGTTGGTGAAGTTACTAGTTGGGAAACAGTAAATTATAAAACGTTAAAACCTGAACCAAATGGTCTTTTTTGTCAACGTATTTTTGGCCCAGTAATTGATTATAGTTGTGCATGTGCTAAACCTAAATTTTATATGGGTTTTTGTCCAAAATGTGGTGTTGAAAAAACTACATCAAGAGTTCGACGTTATCGTCTAGGATATGTGAAATTTAAACAACCAATAGTTCATACATTATATGCGTCTCACAAACCATCTCCTTTGAGTTTATGTTTAGGTTGGTCGAATAAAAGAATTCAAGCGATAATGTATGGAACTGAATTTTGTAAATTACCACCGTATTTTACGAATTTTTTATCACGTATATTAATATATCGAGTAATTTTTGAAAAAAATATAACAATTCAAAAACAAAATTTTACTTTACACAGTAATAATTGTTTTATTTATAAATCAGAATTAAATTTATCTATTACTGAATTTTTTATTCGTCGAAAATTTGCTTATTTTCAAGATACTAAAATAACGGCAAAATACAAAAAACCAAAATTATTTCGTAATATCAATAATTCCGTTTGTAAAAATTCAGTTAGTTTAGTTTCCATTTCTAAACCAACTGCAAACAGAAATGTTGGAAACGATAATGGAAACGGAAAAGGAGACGAAAAAGGAAAAACAACAAACAATGTTTTTGGAAATAATGCTCTTTCCAGTTTTTTTCCAAAAACTTCGTTTTTGGAAAAGGAAAAGGGACCTAAACCAACAACAACTGGAAATGGTATTTTCCAAAATAAAAATGCAAGGATACCAACCAAATTAGAAACACAAAATTTTTTATATGGTGTAGCTTATGATGCTACTTGGCGACAAGTTGAAAACATTCAAGATTTTATATTTTATATTTCTGAACAAGCTAAATCTTATGAACTATCGATTCCGTATTATAATTTTAGAAAAATTATAAAAAATCATACCAGGAAAGAAATACCCTTCCATAAACAATTTTATCCTATTCAAACTGGAGGCTTGGTTTTTCAAAAAATTTTCTCATATTTTGAATTATTACCAATACTTCAAGAATTTAGATTCCATCATCATTTAGTGAAAACTTATATTATTTATTTACAAGATAAGTTAAAATGGTATCCTTCTGGCCCTGATTCTGAATTTCTTGAAGAACGAGAGAAAATTTTGAAAAAAATAACTCGTTTAAAACAATACGAAAAAAAATCTTTTAAACGTTTACAATATTTTCGAGATTTTTATTATACAGACATGAACCCAGCTTGGATGATTTTAAGTTATTTACCTGTTTTACCGCCTGGTTTAAGACCAATAATGTCAATTCAAGGTGAACTTATTGTTTCTGATATAAATAGTCTTTATAGAAAAGTATTAACTCGTAATAAAAGAGTGAATAGTATTACACAATTTAAAATTTTTGATACTGCTTTAAGTGGAAGTTGGGCTTCTTGGTGTTATAATTTACGTCAAGTTCAAGAAGCTGTTGATAGTTTATTTAAAACAGGAAGTGTGGAATCAGGAAAAACTACAAAATCACTTTTAGATTCACTTAAAGGAAAAAAAGGACGTTTTAGACAACATCTTTTAGGAAAACGTGTTGATTACTCAGGTCGTTCAGTTATTGTAGTTGGTCCTAATTTAAAAATTTATGAATGTGGGCTTCCAAAACAAATGGCTATTGAACTTTTTCAACCTTTTTTAATTCAAAAACTTCGAAATAAACGTCTAGCTTTAACAACAACAGCAGCTAAAACAATTATTACTCAAAAAAAACCTATTATTTGGTCTCTTTTAACTGAACTAATGAAAAATCATCCGGTCTTACTTAATCGAGCACCTACTTTACATCGTTTAGGTATTCAAGCTTTTTTGCCAAGACTTGTTGAAGGAAAAGCTATTTTATTACATCCACTTGTTTGTCCAGCTTTTAATGCAGATTTTGACGGAGATCAAATGGCCGTTCATATTCCGCTAGGAGCTGCGTCGCGTTCCGAAGCTTTTCATTTAATGTGGTCTCGAAATCATATTTTAGCACCAGCTTCTGGACAACCTTTATTATTACCTACTCAAGATATGGTTCTTGGTTGTTACTATTTAACAATTTTGAAAAATTCAAAATCAAAAAATTATAAAAATAATTTAGTTAAAACAAAAAATTTTTCGTTTTCCAAAAACTTTGTTTTTGGAAAAACATCTGGATTATATTTTTCCACTTTAAATCAAGTGCTACAATGCTACGATCAGGGAATTATTCAAACTCATACACCAATATGGGTACGTTGGTTTGGTCTAATACAAAATTTTATTGGTGAACATGAATCTAAATCTTTAGAGCAACCAATTGAATTTCGTATTGATCTATATGGGAAATCAGAATACATTTTTCATGATCGTGAATTATATAAATTAAAACAATTTAGTAATTGTTTTTATAAATTTCATCATACGGAAAATTCTGTTTATATTCGTACTACAGCAGGTAGAATCTTTTTCCATAAAAATTTTCCAATTTAAATAATTAAACAAATTAAGTTGTATTTTATTTGGATTTTTGAGTTCTGTTTGTTCCCCTAAAAACCAAGTTGGTTTCATTTTTCTTTTCCAAAAATGAAATTTATTCCAGGTTGAAAACCTATTCCATGTGTTATCGGGAAAAGGAAACGGAAACCAACTCCGTACGCTGTGCTTTTTGGAATAGAAAAAAAACCTGAAACAGAGCTCAATGCTCAATATTTTCACTTTTAAAAAGTAAAAATTAAATCAAGGTAAAAATTTAAAAAAAATTTAAGAAAAAAATATATTTGGTTATTAAATTAATAACCAAATATTTTTTTCTTAATTAACTTTGTTAATTAAAAAAACGCAATAAAAAAAAAGGAATATATTTTGTTATGTCAAAATTCACGTTTAGAAATTATTCAAAAACTTATTTTTTTAATGCGTGTTTTGATAAAAATCAATTAAAAAATCTTATTAGTTGGTTTATTAAAAATTCTGGTGAAAAAATTACCGTAGATTTTTTAGAAACAATAAAACAAATAGGTTTTCATCAAGCAACTGTAGCTGGTGTTTCATTAGGATTAGATGATCTTCAAATTCCATCGCAAAAATCTTTATTAATTTCCCAAGCAAAAGCGGAAATTTCTTTATTTCAACAACAGAATAGTAGTGGAAATTTAACCAGTGTAGAAAAATCTCAACAAATGATTTCAACGTGGAATCAAACTAGTGAAGTTCTGAGAAAAACTACCGTACAACAATTTAAAAATAATAATCCAGTAAATCCTGTTTATATGATGGCATTTTCTGGAGCACGAGGAAATATTTCTCAAGTTCGTCAACTTGTTGCTATGCGAGGATTAATGGCAGATCCTCAAGGTGCTATATTAGAATTTCCCATTCAAAGTAATTTTCGTGAAGGCCTTACACTAACCGAATATCTAATTTCATGTTATGGTGCACGAAAAGGTTTAGTGGATACTGCATTAAGAACTGCTACTTCAGGATATTTAACAAGACGTTTAGTGGATGCAGCTCAACATGTTATTGTTTCAACAAAAGATTGTGGTACAACTCAAGGATTGAGGTTAAAAAATAAAGATTTAGAACAACATTTAGTAGGCCGTGTTTTATCAAAAGATTTAGTATTAAAACAAGTTTTTCATTTAAACACAAATCAAATAATTACCCCCACTCTAGCTAAATTAATATCAAAAAACGTTAAAGAAGTTTTTGTCAGATCTCCTTTAACTTGTCAAGCAGAAAATTCAATATGTCAATTATGTTATGGTTGGAATTTAGCACATGGCAATTTAGTTAGCATAGGTGAAGCTGTTGGAGTTATTGCTGCTCAATCTATTGGAGAGCCCGGTACCCAATTAACTATGCGTACTTTTCATACAGGGGGTGTTGGAATTTTTTCAGATCAAGCTATGAAATATTTTATAGCTCCTTATGATGGAATCATCGAATATACTGCAGGATTACCAGGTCATTTTGTTAGAACGCCACACGGTAAAATTGTTTATATGTTAAAAAATACTGGTAATACTACTCAGAACATTATTTTAAAACTTAAATCATTTGATACAAAACAACCACAATATTTAATAAAAAAACAAGAATTACCTGCAGGTAGCATATTATTAGTACGACATGGTGAAACTGTTCAAACTGGACAAGTGTTAGCTCAATCATCACAATTTAAAAAGTCTAAACAAAAAATGCCGGAATCTACCTATCCTGTTTTTTCGCCAATTGATGGACAAATTTATTTTGAATCAATGAGTATTTTAAAACAAAAACAATTTCCACCAAAAACTAAAAAAACAAAAAAAATACAAAAAAAACAAAATGAAATAGGCCCTTCTATTCGAACATTAAAAGGATTAGGTGCTTTTTGGGTTTTTTCCTCTGAAAATCAGCACGAATTTCATACTGCAAAAACTATACTTCGACCTGGAGATTTAGTTTCCATTAATAGTTCATTATTTCAATATGATTTTTACCTTGCTAATAGAAGTAATTTTTATACTATTTTAAATAAACGTTGTTTAGGTTTAAATCTTGTTTCATTATCACTGCAAAAAATAAACTTTCATAAAGTAACTTATTCCATGCTATTAAAAAATTCTTCAGGTTTTACTACACCTTCCAAAAAGTTTGGAAACAAACTAAACTCCAAAAACTTTGTTTTTGGAAAAGAAAATCGATCTAATCAAAAAGAATTTTTATTTTTTAATAAAAAAGGACTTCAAAATTTTTTAATTTGGTTTCCAAAAACATCAGTTATACCTACTTCTGGATATTTTTTTAATTTTTTGTTTTATTCTGCAATAAAAAATAATATATCCAGTTTGTCTATATTTTCAAGTAAAGGTCAAAAAATTCTTCAGAATAATTGGTTTAACGGTAGCTTTTTTTATCTTCCAACTAAAACTCAAAAATGGTATTTTGTACATTCTTTATTTTTACACAGTAAAAATGAAAATAAAAATGAATGTAAAAAACCCCGTTTTCTAGTTTGTTTAAAAAATGCTGGAATGACTTTTTTTTTAAAAAATCATTTCAAACAATCTTTATTATTACAATACCATCCTACACAGATAGGAATTTCAAGCAAAATTTCGTCACAAAACTTAAAAATAAAATTTTTCTATTCCAAGCAAAAAAATTATATTATTGAAGTTACTCCTAACATTGTCGATAACGGGATTTGCGTCCCTTCCATTAATGTAAAAGAAACTAAAGCACAAAATACTATTGCGTTAGCTACTAGCCTTTCGATTAACCATACTGATTTTTTAAAAACTGCTTTAAATAAAGTTAAATCTTCAATATCAGTTATATATAATACTTCTTCGATATTTTTTCAAGAAAAAAATGGTTGGATTTATATTCCTTTTTCTAAAACCTCTGTGCTTCCTTTTTCTTTTCCTGTTCTAAAAGAACAGGAACCTACTTTGTTTTTAGAAAAACAAAAGGAAAAGGAAACAAGAAAAAAAGTAATTAATAAATTTAAAACAAATAAAAAATCATTTATTTTGGAACAAGGAAAAAGATTTGATAATTTATCATTTTTCAATTCCAAAATATCTATTACATATATTCCTACAAATAAAATTGGATTAATTAAATCATTTAAAAACAAAAAGTCAAATATATATTACCAAAATATTTGGTATTCTAAAGAACATTTTTTAACAAACAATTCTTTTTGTTCTGAAAAAGCAAATTATTCAGAAAAAATTTACCAAAATACTAGTAACTTTAATTTTTCTCAAAATAAAAGAAATTCTATTGAATGTTTTTTATACTATAAACTACAAAATGGAGATTTTAATTTAAATAACAATAAACCAAATATAAATATGAGACCTGTGGTAAGAAAAGCTCAACAAGTTAATCCAAATACAACAAAATGTTTTTTCTTTGTTTCTCGAATAAATGAATTTTCTTTACCACAAAAACAACATTTAATTAACCAATGGAATAGTATGAAAAAAATCAATACTATTTGTTTAACAAATTCACCATTATTTACAAAACAACAATCTACCATTTTTCAAAACAATCCACAATTAAGAAAAAAATTTCAATGGGTACTATCTGTATCTCGAGGTTGGTTTTTGTCAAAAAATATTTTAAAACTATTAATTAATTTAAATGCCCCTTTGTTATTTAAAGGAGTAAATCAAAGTTATTTTTTATCAAATTATGTAAAAAAACATAAACTACCTGTTCTAGGTTTAAATTTATTTTTCTACAATTTTCTCTCATTACCTGAAAATATTTCATTTTATTTTGAAATATTTGAAAATAGTTGGGTGATTCCCAATAATAAAATAACTACAAGTTTTGTTAAAATAACAAAGGATGGTGAATTTCGACGTTTGAAATCAAAACAAAATACAAGTGTTATATGTATTTTGACAAGAAAAAATCTTGTCACATTAAATTTATCTGATACAAAAAACTTTAATAAAAATAAACAAGTTCAAATAGGTAGTATTTTTCGTTTGGGAACAGAAATTTTTCCTGGTATTGCATCTTCAACTAGTGGTTTTATTTTAAACAAAAATTTTACTCAATTTACCATTCGTTTAGGTATTCCTTTTTTAGCATCTGCTCGTGGAATTCTTCATATCTTTCAACATGATTTAATCCAAAAAAAGGATCTTTTAGTTACATTAAAATCACGACGTTTACAAACGGAAGATATTGTACAAGGTATTCCAAAAATTGAACAGCTTTTTGAAGCACGAGAGACTCACGGTGGTACGATTATTCGAAATAGTGTACATAATCGTTTGAAAAAATATTTTATATCATCATTAAAATACAAAAAAGTATCAATTCACAATCTCCATACTAATTTATCAGAAGCTGTAGCGGATAGTTTAAATAAAATCCAGTTTTATTTAGTCCAAAGTATTTTACAAGCTTATTCTTCACAAGGAGTAAAACTTTCTCAAAAACACATTGAGATTATTGTTCGCCAAATGACCACTCGAGTACGTATATTAGCTGGTGGGGATAGTGGTTTATTACCTGGTGAACTTATCCCATTTATAAGAATACAAAAATTAAACAATCAACTTTGTTCTCTAGGTAAACGTCCAGCTATTTATGAACCTATTATTCTTGGAATTACAAAAAGTGTTTTACAATCAGAAAGTTTTCTTTTATCAGCTAGTTTTCAAGAAGTTAGTAGAGTTTTAGTTCGAAGTGCTTTAACTAAAAAAACAGATTTTTTACGAGGATTGCATGAAAATGTAATTTTAGGACAATTGATTCCAACAGGAACAGGATTAGTTTCCTTTTCTACAAACAAAGTTGGTTCCGCTTCGATTTCTTTTTCAAAAACTTAGTTAGTTTCCAAAAATAAAATTTTTGGAAAAGTAAAAAAATGGAATATACTTTGTTTTTGGAAAAAAAACACCTGGTTGAAACCTGAAATAAATAGTCAAATTATAAAAAATAGTATGTAATTCTGAAATTTTTTATTTTGTTCTAAAAACCAAATAATTAGAACTAGAACAAAATAAAAAAATTGATATTTAGTTGTTTTTTCTTTTATTTTTTTTGTTTTTTAATTAAAAAACAAAAAAAATAAAAGAAAAAACAAATTGCATTTTCTTATTTTTTATTTTAAAATATATAAAAAAATAATTAAGGCTTTTAGCTCAGTTGGTAGAGCGGCTGCCTTACAAGCAGCGGGTCATCGGTTCGAATCCGGTAGGGCCTATTTTATTTATATTTTTTTTCCTAAAAAAAACTACAAGCTCTTTTTCTTATTTAATAATAGAGATATAATAAAAAAAGATTCATATTTTAGATTTTATGAAATCATTTTTATTTATAAAATGAATAGAGTGCTTTTTTTAATGTACTTTCATTTTTGTTCCGTTCCTGTTATTTTTTCCAAAACTTTCACATTGTTTTTGGAAAAAATAACAGGAAAGAACAAAAACAGGAACAAAACAAAAATGAAATTGAAAAATGCATAAAATCTAGAAATATTATTCAATATATTTTTTCTATAAATGGAGTTATAAAAAAATTTATGAGTGCTCAAGATCTACCTAGTATTTTAGTACCTTTAGTTGGACTTGTTTTTCCAGCAGTAGCAATGGCTTCTTTATTTTTATATGTTGAAAAAGAAGAAATAAATTAATTATAAGTTAAATAAAATTTATCTTTTTAATTCTATTTATCCGTTATATTTTGTTATCTTTTTTACGTTTATTATTTACAACATAAATAATAAACGTAAAAAAAAATAACAAGACTATAAAAACAAAAACTAATAAAATGCATTATTACATGTTCTTTTTTTTATTTTTAAATTAAGATATTTTTTATTAATGAACTTTGTTCATTAATAAAAAAGCCACCTGTTAAACAACGTTTTTAGAATAGTAGTTTTTAAATATGCATATTTAAAAACCAAAAATAAAAAAAAGAAATTAAAAATTTTTCGATTTATAAATTGAAATAAAATAATTTGCTTTTCTTGCTCTAGTTCTTTTTCCTGTTCTTGTTTTAAAAGAACAAGAACTAAAAATCTGGTGTTCCTTTTCCAGTTTTTGTTCTAAACCAATAATCTGAATAAATAATGTTGGTTCCCTTTTCTTTTTCCAAAAATTTATTCGTTCTTTTGGGGAGAGAAAATAGAATTGTAAAAGAAAAAGCAAACGAAAATTCCAAATAAAAAATAAAAAATTACAAATCTAGAGGAATAAATAAATTATGTCTATACTTTCTTGGATTGAAGATCAACGAAAATTCAAACTATTAAATGCACCGAAATATAATAAACCAAATTCTGAAAGTACTCAAGGTCTATGGACTCGTTGTGATCATTGTGGAGTCATTTTATATATTAAACATTTAAAAGAAAATCAACGTGTTTGTTTTGGTTGTGGTTTTCATTTGCAAATGAATAGTAATGAACGTATTGAAAATTTAATTGATTCTGGTACATGGCGCCCACTTGATGAAATAGTTTCTCCATGCGATCCATTAGAGTTTAAAGATCAAAAAGCATATACAGAAAGGTTAAAGGAAGCTCAAGAGCGTACAGGTCTTCAAGATGCTGTTCAAACAGGTACAGGGCTCCTTGATGGAATTCCAATAGCATTAGGTGTTATGGATTTTAATTTTATGGGTGGCAGTATGGGATCTGTGGTCGGAGAAAAAATTACTCGTTTAATTGAATATGCCACTCAAGAAGGTTTAACTCTAATTCTTGTTTGTGCTTCCGGGGGGGCGCGTATGCAAGAAGGTATTCTTAGTTTAATGCAAATGGCAAAGATTTCTGCAGCCTTGCATGTTCATCAAAATTGTGCCAAACTTTTATATATTTCTGTATTAACATCACCTACTACAGGTGGTGTAACAGCAAGCTTTGCTATGTTAGGTGATTTAATTTTTGCGGAACCGAAAGCTTTAATTGGTTTTGCCGGTCGTAGAGTTATAGAACAAACGTTACAAGAGCAATTACCTGATGATTTCCAAACCGCTGAATATCTATTACATCATGGTCTTTTAGACCTTATAGTGCCAAGATCTTTTTTAAAACAAGCATTATCAGAAACGATTACTTTATATAAAGAAGCACCTTTGAAAAATTGCGGAAAAATTCCTTATGGTGAACATGGACCTATTACTCCAGTCAAAGAAGAACAATTACGACGTTTTTGGAAAAATTCTCTTTCCTTTTCGTTTCCAGGTTTTCAACCTGGAATAAAAAACCTAGGTTCCAAAAACGGTGGTGATTCCTTTTCCAAAAACTTTGTTGGTTCAGTTTCAAAAAACAAAGTTTTTGGAAAAGGAAAAGGAACTAACGGTGTTTTAGGAGCGTATTCAAAAAATTTAGATTTATCAAAAGAATTTGAATTTGTTTTAAATTCTTTTGGTAATAATCAACAAATAAAAAATATTGAAACTGACATCTTTGAACAAGCTTTTAATCTTGCTTGTACTGCTCATACTAATTGGTTAAACCCATCTTTTCAAGAATTTAAAGTGCGAACAATTTTTAATTCTCCTAATGCGACAGGCGTCCCAGGTGTGAAATAGAATTTCTATGTTAGATTGTTTTTCCCTTTTTTATTCTCGTTTTCTTGACTAGACAGTAATAAATCAATTTCTGTTTTCATTTTCATTTTTATTTTCATTTTCAGTTATAACTCTAGTTTCAGTTCTGGTTGGTTTAGGTTCCAAAAACAAAGTTGATTTTTGGAACCTATGGTGTTTATTCCAGGTTGAAAACCTTGAAACGAAAAGGAATCAACTTTGTATTTGGAATATCCTATATAACTATTTTAGTTATACATAGTTATTTATTGATAAAAAACAGGTAATATCTTTTTTAGTAAAAACGGAATAAAAATGCAAAATTTTATCCATTTTTATTTCATACTTTTTATTCAATCAATTATGAGTATTTTAGTCGAAAATATTTCAAAAACTTTTGGTAATTATCAAGCATTAAGTCAAGTCAACTTAGAAATAAAAAATGGTTCATTAGTTGGACTATTAGGTCCATCAGGTTCAGGAAAATCAACATTATTAAGAATTTTAGCTGGGCTTGAAATACCAGATTCTGGGCGAATTTGGTTAGAAGGACAAGATGCGACCAATTTTCCTTTACAACAACGTGAGATTGGTTTTGTTTTTCAAAATTATGCACTATTTCCACATCTTACTGTAGCCAATAATATTTCGTTTGGTTTGGATATTCGAAATATTGAAATAAATTTAAAAAAACAGAGAGTTCAAGAATTATTACAATTAGTTCAATTAGAAAAATTTGCCGATCGTTACCCTCATCAACTTTCAGGAGGACAACGTCAAAGAATAGCTTTAGCTAGAGCTTTAGCTGTTGAACCTAAAGTTTTATTACTTGATGAACCTTTTGCAGCTTTAGATGCAAAAATTCGAAAACAATTACGAGGTTGGTTAAGAAATTTACATCAAGAAATTTCTATTACTACTGTTTTTGTAACACATGATCATCAGGAAGCCATGGAGCTTGCCCATGAAATTGTTCTTCTTGATAATGGTCGAATTATTCAAGTAGGTAGTCCTAATGAAATTATTGATTATTCTCCTGATAATTCAAGTAATCGTTTTCGTAATACTAGTAATTCCTTTTCCTTTTCGTTTCCAGGTTGAAACCCTGCTGTTTTTTCCAGTTTTTTTTTCTTTTCCAGTTTGTTCAATGTTTTACCTAGAATTACCTGGAATTACCTGGAATAAACAAAGTTGGTTCCTGTTCTTGTTTGTTTATAACAAGAACTTGAAAGAACTGGAAAAACAAGAACAGGAAAAAAGAATTGAAAAAAAGAAAAACAAAAGAAAAAGGTGTTCTAAAAACTAAATTTTTAGAACAGAACACAAAATAAAAAGATTAATAGCCCTCTAGCGGATTTGAACCGGTGACTTTTTGCTTACCATGCAAATACTCTACCTACTGAGTTAAGAAGGCTAAATTTTTGATTATAAATATATAATAAATGAATTAAAAAAATTTAGTCAATTCTAAAAATATAATTAATAAATTTTCTAACGATTTTTCTCTTTTTTTATTTTCATTTTTATTCCAAACTTTTTGGAAACAAACTTTTATTTTAGCTCTTTTTACTTTTCTTTCCTTTGCAAAAAACAAAGTTTTTTGCAAAGGAAAGAAAAGTAAAAAGAACAGGAACGAAAATAAAAAATGAAAAAAAGAATAAAAAGGTTATAGTTATTTCATTAATCTAGTAAAAAAGTATATAATATAAGAAACAATGTTTTCTTAACAAATTAAAAAAAATTAATTTAAAAAAAAAATTAAATAGATATGAATACTGAAAAAAATTCTCCCACAAAAGAAAATAATTCTCCAGCAAAAGAAAATAATTCTCCAGCAAAAGAAAATAATTTTTCTAAGTTATTGCTTTCTATTAAAGGTCGAATTTCTGAACATCGTTTAGCAATACGTTTTGCAATAAAATCTAAACCTGTTAATGTAATCACAATCGCTAGTATATTACCCTTTTTTTTAGGTTTTTATTATTTTATCAATCAAAATCAACAAGTCAAAAAAATATTGTTTCAAAAAAATCTACCGACTTTTAGTATTCCCACAGAATCACTTAATTGGGAAACTTTTCGCTATTTTAGTAAAACTAAAAAAGATTTTTCAATAGGGACGCATGTCGCTAACGCGACAGCGTTAGAAATCGAAAAAATTGAATGGTCTACAAATTCTCTTTTTTTAACTAAAAGTTTAAATAAACAATTTTTGTTTACCAAAAATCAGGTTGATTCTAAAAACGAAAAATATTTTATTGCGAGTTTTAGTAATCCAATTCAAAGTAATGAAAAATTTTTATCAACAGATATGCCAAATATAGGATCAAATCGATTCTATTTAAATTCATTGATTAAACAACCAAATATTCCATTATTTCAAACCTTTTATTTAAATTTAGATCAAGTTCCTTTAAAATTAGATAATTTAACTTCTTATGATATGTTTACTCGAGTACGTTCTAAAAATAAAATTTTTAGAACAGGAAAAGAAAATGGAAATAAATCTGTTCTAATTACTAATCAAGATCGTTTATCAATAACACAAAATCTTCCCTTTCATCAAACTTTTTGGACAAAAAATAATTCTTTTTCTAATCAGAGTATTAAAAAACTAAATTCTCAAAATTTATTAGTAGAATTAAATGGGATTAAAAATATACCAGTTATTAAAAAAATTAATAATAATAAATTATCTAACACAAGTAGTTCTCATAATTCTTTCTTAGAAAAACAAACTTCTTGGTTTTTAGAAAAAGCTTTAAAAAATTATAAAATTTATTCTACATCGTTCTTTTCTATCTCAGATGATATAAATACAATAGAAGGAACATTATTAGATTTAGAACAAATTTTATCTCAGCTTGGTTTTTCTTGGGATAGTTTTTCCTTTCAAAAAAGCAATACTTTATTTAACGTGAACGTGAACATGAATGACAGTTTGTGTTGTTATCGACGAATGTCTGGATATCAGTATCCTGATATGAATTCAAAACAAGTAAATAATTTTTTATTACATAATCTTTGTTTTTATTTGCCAAAAACTATAGGTTTATTACCTACAACTCAAAATAGTTTAAAAATAATTTTTCCTGCAAATCCTAGTTTTTTAAAACAATTTTCTTTTTCAAATGCAGAATTACCAACAAAATTTAATATTAAGGTTGGAACAGGTACAATTAAAAATTGGGATCAGAACAAAAATTTATATAATGATATATCAGTTTTTCTTGATTTAAAAAATGGTTTAGATTGGGAGTTTGAAAAAATAGAAAGTAGTTTCAAAAAATCAAATTTATTTATTCCAGGTTTTCAGTTTCCAACAAATTCATTTTTGGAAACTGGAAACGAAAAGGAAGGAGAAAAGAAACGACAAAAAAATTTACGTTTTTGGCTTGAAAATTATTTATCCCCATTAAACCCTTTAATACATTCAAAAGATAGTATTAACGGAATGTCATTTACATCTAGAAATTTTTTATTTTCTAAAGATGATGAATCTCTATTAGTTCCATTTTTTACTGAAAATAAATGGAAAGAACTCTATAATCAAAATAAAATATCGCAAATATTTTTAGATGATTATAGAGTAAATGGTAGTAGTCTTCCCGTAATTGATGCATCATTGCTAAATATAAAATATAAATATCCTCGTTTAAACTTTATTATCAATTCCACCGTCGACCATTTGTATGTGCCACAAAATTTTACAACAAAAATTAAACCATCATCTCTAGGTTTCCTTGTTGAAAATATGGAAACAAAAAAAGAATTTTTTAATGATACTTTTACTCCGGTTCATTATAAAAAAATAATGTCAATTTTTCATAAACCTCAATTTGATTCCTTTTCCTTTTACAAAAACTTTATTTTTGGAAACGAAAAAGAAAAAATTTTTTCTGATAGTTGGGAACCTTTGAATTTTCGTTCATGGTTAATAGTTTCACAAATAAGTCTTGCTTTTTTATTCTTTAATTTTTTAAAATCTATAATGAGCGACTATTTTAAAGAGCTGATTAGTTTTATAATAGATTTTGGCATGGCGACAGGTATTTTTGATGAAAATATTAAAGAACAAATTGAACTTGCAACAGGTCAACGTGATAAAGGATTTAGAATTATTTCAAAATCCAAAAAAAAATTTCAAAATATTGCAGGTATAAAAACATTGTTACCTGAAATTGCTGAAATTGTTTGGTTTTTAAGAAATTCAGGAAAAAAATTTTCTCTAAGCAAAAATGTTCCACGAGGACTTTTACTTATAGGCCCACCGGGTACAGGTAAAACTGTATTAGTCCAAGCCCTTGCAGGTGAAGCTCAAGTACCTGTATTAGTTCTTTCTGGAAGCTCTTTAATTTCACCCGGCGAATCAGGAGCAGTAAAATTAGAATTTTTATTTCAAGAAGCACGACAATTAGCACCTTGTATTGTTTTTATTGATGAAATAGATACATTAGCACTAAAACGACAAGATGTTATGCAAAATCCAATGGGGGGTGATGAAGTTTTATCTGCTTTAGTTTCCTTTTCTAGTTCTAAAAAAACTGGAAAAGCAATCGCTAATACTTCACTGGATTTAGGAGAATCCACTAGTAAAGATTTTCTAAAAACGTCTCAAACTAGTTTTTTCAAAAAAACAGATCAAATAGAAAGTATTACACGAAATTCCACAGAAGTTACAACATCCTCTGCGTTTCAATTTGTGCAAACGGAAAAAGAAATTAAACAAAAAATTAATACTCAACAAAAGTATCAACAGGAACAATTAAGTTTGCTTGTGCAATTATTAATTGAATTAGATGGACTTCAAGGTAGAAAAGGTGTTGTTGTAATTGGAGCGACTAATATACCAGAATTATTAGATCCTGCTATTTTAAGACCTGGTCGTTTCGATAAAATTTTGGAACTTGGTCTCCCTAGTCATGAAAAACGTCTTGAGATTTTTAAACTATATGGTGAAATTTTGGGTTATGATCCAAATATTTCCTGGGAATATTTCTCAAAAAGAACAGTTGGTTTCACGGCTGCTGATTTAACAAGTATTATGAATCAATCCTGTTTAAAGGCTATTTTAAATGATACAAAACACACTTTACTAACTATTGAACATGGTATTGATCGAATTACAACATCTGAAATAGAAAAACCAAGTAAAGAAGTAGAAACTATAAATCGCATAGCATATTACCAAGCAGGAAAACTTGTTTTAAGTACAGTTTTAGAGCATCATCCGTCTACTCTTGTAACTTATCTTTGGCCTCGCTATCAAAATCGACGTTCTTTACAAATTCTAACTAATTTGCAAAAATATTTTTTTCAATTTGCTCGCCGTTGTGAAATAGAAGATAGAATCATCGGTAGTTATGGCGGAAAAGCAGCAGAAATTTTATTTCTGCAAAATTCTTCTGTTA
>ERZ778026.2994-NODE-2994-length-16011-cov-5.624279_pt1 | contig 16011 bp, 17 predicted proteins | sample MGYA00375756_ERZ778026 | MGnify/ENA primary metagenome ERZ778026 (study PRJEB29350, sample SAMN05389820) | bioreactor metagenome | isolation source: Ammonium sulfate bioreactor | place: South Africa: University of Cape Town | collected 2014-02-18 ... | reverse complement strand
GTGCTCTTCCGATCTCGCACATCAAAATGGTGCATGTCCCTTATAAGGGGAGCGGCGCCGTTCTCCAGGATTTGCTCGGAGGACACGTTGACATATCGTTCGGAGGACTTGCAGCTTCCGTTCCATCGGTTCAGGACGGAAAGCTCAAGCTGCTCGGTGTCACAAGCCCAAGACGTTCTGTTGCATCCCCGGACACGCCGGCGATCGCGGAAACGCTTCCCGGATATCAGGTTCTGTCGTGGTTTGGACTATTGGCTCCCGCAGGTACGCCGAAGGATATTGTTGATGTGCTCAATAAGCGGTCCGTCGAAGCTGCCAATGCCGAGGACGTCAAGGGAAAGCTTGCCCAGGACGGCGCCGAGATCATCGCCGATACCCCGCAGCACTTTCACGCCTTTATCGCCGAGGAGATGGCCAAGTGGCACAAGGTCGTTGTTGAAAACGGCATCAAAACAAACTAGCGCGCATGGCACAGCGCGCTTTGGCGTTTAGCAATTGAATTGCTGCGACGGATTTCGACTTTTCCGGCAACACGGCTTTCGTCAGCTTTTGCCCCGTTTCGGCGGCGCTACGTCCGGATGCCGACAAAGCGAAGCTGCGACATTTCCTCGATGGAGTAACGCACGCCTTCCCGCCCGACGCCGCTCTGCTTGACGCCGCCGAACGGATAGAGGTCGAGACGGAAGCGGCTTGCTTCGTTGATCCACAATGCGCCGACGTCGAAATCATCGGCGAAACGGAACGCGGTGCCGATATCCCGCGTGAACACCGAGCCCTGCAGGCCAAACGAGGAATCGTTGGTGAGCGCGGGCGCCTCGTCCACAGTGCCGAACGGCTTGACCAGCGCGATCGGCCCGAAGATTTCCTCCTGCCAGAGACGAGCGCTTTGCGGCACGTCGCGCACGATGCCGGGCGTAACCAGCGCGGGGTGGCGCTCCCATTCGTAAGAGCTTTCGCGATCACGCTGCAGTATGAATTCGTAGTCGTTTGGCTCCGTCGAGGTTTGCTGGTAGTGGCGGTTGAAAGCACCTTCGATGTGATCAGCAAGTTGTTCGATGCCGACCGCTTCTTGTGTCTCGCCGCAATAGGAACAGGTCTGCTCTGTTCCTGCGGTGTGGATCAGGTCCGAAAGGTAGGCTTCGCCCGTGCAGGCGAAGCAAACGCACTTCTGATCGGTCTCGTCGTCGCTGGCGGATGATTGGGAAGATGGGGGCATGGCTACGGACAGAACACTGGCGGAACGGCGACAGTCCACCGCTTTCTCGCGCTGATTGAGGGTGATTCACGTAAGTATCTGAATTTGCTTCAGTTTAAATAGAACAAAAATAGAACAAAGATATTGACGTCTCACGGCGCGGACCGTAAGGTTTTTTTGGGGGTTCACCCCATGATTCCTTGGGGTAGTACGCAGTGCAATTTACGCCTGGCCAGTTGCGGGAAACAGTCGGCATTTCGGTGGAGACGTATCGCCACTGGAAACGGGTTCTGCCGCCTTTCGCGGATCGCCAAGGGTATGTGGCGGGATTCAGCATCGGCGATCTCGTCGCGGCGAGGGTGCTCCGCTGCCTGACCGAGACCTTTGGCGTTCGGGCCGGTCACCTGAGTGAGTTATCCGTTGCGATTGTCCGCCTGTGCAATGCCAGTCCGTGGGCAAAGCTGATCGACCGCGATGTCGTGATCGCCCCCGAAGCGCAGACGTGCCGCATGGTCGGGCATGGTACGGAGAGTGTGCGTGATAAGCCGATCATCATTTGTCCGATGTCGCCTCTCATGATGGAACTCGGTAGCGCTCTGAAAGGGCTTCTTCCGGCTTCCGAGCAACAGCAATTTCAGTTTCCGCCTGTGGAGTTTTCGGACGTTCGTCGTAGGGCGGGACGGTCGTCGTGACGCGCGCTCAAGTTCTCTCGAACCCGTGGAAGCAGCGGCTTGGATTGCTCACGCGCCAGTCGCCTGAGTTCTATGAATCCGCGGAAGCAGTGCTGGATACGCCGCACGCGGTCGCCATTCGCGCGGCGCTCGATGAGCTTGGCTTGTCAGGGATGCTCTGCGTGCAGGGCGTTCCGACCATTGCGATGCTTCAGGTCGAAGAGTACGACCCGAAACGGGTGGTCGACATCCACGGCGCACTCTGGAACCAGGGCCTTGCCAGCCTTTTGCTCGTCCTTACGCAGGATACGGTCCGAGCATTCTCACTGGCCCGGATGCCTCAACGCGAGTGGGGCGACGACTTCGACCGTCGCTGCCTCGTCGTGACTCTCGATGCGACGATGCAAGCTCTAGAAGTCAGCAATATCATTTATGGAGCTGAGTCAGGTCGTCTTTGGAAAGAGCACGCCGAGTACTTCAATTCGAAAGAGCGCATCGATGAGGTTCTGCTCGGCAATTTGAATGCTTCGCATCAAGAACTTTGCAAAGCCAGCCTTTCAACCGACGCAGCTCAAGCGCTTCTGATTCAAGCGATGTTTATTGCCTACCTCGAAGACCGTGAAATCATCACGAAAGAATATGTCGAGGGAGCTACTCGAAAGAAAGCGGACAGCTTTTCTGCTTTGCTTGAATCGCGTGATGTCAAACTGCTGAAGACGTTGTTCTCGACGCTTCGCGAAGACTTCAATGGTGATCTCTTCGTTGCACCGTGCTCCTTCGAGAGCGCCTCCAAGGCCCCCACGGTTACCGAAGCTCATCTCGACGTGCTCGCGCGTTTTCGCAGTGGGCGCGAGGAAATGGCTAAGGGAGGGCAATTCCGCTTTTGGGGATATGACTTCCGTTACATTCCCATTGAACTGGTTAGCGCCGTCTATGACCGCTTCCTTGGCGAGCGTGAGGATGAGCGAAAGGCGCAGGGTGCCTACTACACGCCCATGTTTCTGGCGGACTCAGTCGTTTCGCAGCTGTGGGACGTTCTGCCGACAACTACTCGGGAGAAGGGACACTTTCTCGACCCAGCGTGCGGCTCTGGCGTTTTTCTGGTGCGCTCGTTCCAGCGCCTCTGCGAGCATTGGCGCACGACGCGGCAGGCGCGCACGATCCGTTGGGATAGTCTCCTTTCTATTCTCAAACGCGTTCACGGCTGGGATCTAAACGGAAGCGCTGTACGCGTCGCCGTCTTTTCCCTCTACGTCGCTCTGCTGGAGGAAGTCTCACCTCCGGATATTCGGGCGATGGTCAAACGTGGGAAGTTGTTGCCCGAACTTTGGGGCAAGACGCTCGTCCGCCGAGACTTCTTCGTCGACCCTGAAAAGGAGCTCGATAGTTTCGAAGTCTTGATTGGGAATCCTCCGTGGACTAGCCGTCGCGGGCCTACGCGCGCGTCACTGGCGTGGTCGAAGAAGAATGACGCTCCTATGCCAAGCGGAGAGGATGCGTGGGCTTTCGTATGGAAGTCCTTGAAACATCTTAGCCCGGGAGGGCTTGTAGCGTTTCTCCTCCCGGCAATGGGCTTCTTGCATAATCATGCGGCGAATTCATTGGAAGCGCGCCGTAAGCTCGTGACGGAGAGCAAGATCGTTCGCGTAATTAATTTTGCGGACCTGCGCTTCCAGCTTTTCGACGGAGCGATCCGTCCGGCTGCTTTGATTATTTTTGGAGCGAACGACCGTCCGCAAGCATCTTACAAGTTCGATTATTGGGCACCAAAAGCCGACCTGAATCTACAACTCAAGCGCATGATTACCTTGAGTAGCGCCGACAAATTGACCCTTAGCTCTTCAACTGTAGAGCGGGACGGTCTGGCCTTTAAGCACCGCTTGTGGATGCGCGAGCCGGACTCAAAGCTCTTTGCATATCTAACGCGGCTTCCAAACCTGGCTGCGCTTATCAAGGACTTTGGGGGTCTTAAGCGCCGAAGAGAAGATACGCACGGGAAGTGGGTGATCGGTCAAGGCTATCAACCCTATCACGGGTCTGACTCTGCTTCATCGTCATCCTACTACATGAGCAAATTTGTCGGCCAATTGCCTGACTTGCCCATCGAAGCGTTTTGTCGCTTAGCGCAGCCTGTGGACGGCTTGGAACCTGCGCGCTCAAGGCGGGTCCGGAGACTTGGTTTTGAGGCGGGCTTTTCCGGACCGAGGGTTTTGATACCGCGCGGCGTTGAGACGACGCAGTGGCGGTTGCGTGCCGCGTACACGGAAGACGCGCTCACGTTCCAACACATCATCCAAGCGATTTCCGTTCCAGAGGGACAGGAACCTCGGGCGAAGCTCCTGACTGCGATCCTTAATAGCCGGCTCGCGCTCTGGTTCGCTTTCCACGGTACGGCATCGTTCGGGACGGAGCGTCCGGAAGTTCAGCAAGCGGAGCTTCTGAACCTTCCATTCCCGGATATCAATGATCTGCCCGATCCTAAGCGTGCGACGGAAGCGAGCAAGAAACTCGTTAAGTTGATCCAGAGAGAGGTTGAGCGGATTAAAGGACCCTTTGAACTACGCAGCGCGGACGACATTCTAAGCGAAATCGACAGGTTGACTTACGACTACTTCTGTCTATCGGACAGCGAAGTGACGCTGGTCGAGGACACCGTAACGCAAATCATTCCAGCGACGCAGCCGCACCAAGGCAGCTACCCTCAGCTTTGGAAACCTCCGACGCAACGTGACCGTGAAAGCTATGCCCGAACGCTGATCAGTCGTTTCGATGGATGGCTTAGAGAAGGCGTGAAGGTCAACGCCGCGCTTGAAGCCTCCAATGCTGACTTGGCGGTACTTCGTCTGAGTTTGGCTTCCTCGGAAAAGGACTATGTCGAGGAGCGAACAGAGTCATTGCAAAGTACGATAGCCCGGCTGGCGGAACATATTCATCGACCGCTGGATGGCAATTTCCAGCTGTTGCCTGACTTGCGTGTGTTTGTTGACACCAATCTCTACCTGATCAAGCCGATGCAGATGCGGTTCTGGTTAGAGTCAACCGCTCTTGCGGATGCGGATGCCGTCGCCAACGAGTTAGAGACGGTAGCCGATATCGGGCGCGATCGGAGCCAAGCTCTATGATGCTTGGCGATCCGCAGGCTTGGAAGCGCCGTCTTGTCAGCCTCGATGAGCGGATTTTGCAGCGGATATTGTACGTCTGGAATGGATGCGTAGGGCGGTTGCAGGGGCAACCTGAGGAAGACGACATCACAATCAATCTTGTCGATTTGCTGGTAAACGATCCGGTGGTCCGGACCCTTTGCCACTGGATTGAGTATCAGTTCGAGCCATTCGGGATTGATGATCAGGGTGCCACGTTCAGCAAGGGCATTATCGACCTGGCGGTTCTGCTCGACTGGGATAGGGAAACTTACCTTCCGTATGAGTGCAAGCGCCTCAACACGGTCCATCAAGGCAAACGCTCTTCGCTCGCGACGCCATACGTCAATGAAGGTCTGATGCGCTTTGTGACGGAGCAGTACGCGGAGGGGCTACCGGTTGGCTGCATGCTCGGCTATGTCATGGATGGGGACCTGCCATTCGGACTACAGCAGGTTCAGGCCGCCATTACGGCCAATGCGACCCCGCTGAGGGCTCGCGGCGGTGTCACGAATGGGGGCGCGCTTCCGTCTATCGAGCGGTTTAGCACGGGCCATGAGCGGGCCGGTCCGACATGGATTGAGGTCCGGCATGTCCTACTGCCGTTTGCAGCTATCGACCTCCCTAGGGGAGGGTCCGGGGGGTGGGAGCCCCAAAAAGCGTCCAACAAAACGTCCAACGTGAGCGATTTCAAACGGGCCGCTCGCGAACACGAATCCAAGTTTTCTCCAAAATAAATAGTTGATTGCGATAGAGAAAATCGATGGCGTTTCCGAACAACCACGGCGCTTCGCGTGGTCTGTCCGAGCACTTCACCCGCTCCAGATATCAGGGTGGAGAGCTGGTTCAGCGTTCCTTTAGGGGAACGCTTCGTCCGCTCCATTTAAGTCTTACGTAGACACAGCGCGATGCGCCCTAACCTGAGGGCCCATCGTATGAAATTACCAATTATTCCCAGCATCGGCGACGTGTCGCCCGCTACTCTTGATCCATGCCCGTCGGCGTGGAGCCCGGTTGGGCTGTGTGGACGTGCAACAAAACGTCCAACACGGATGCGCACCCATGGCTGATTTCCTGACGCGCCGGAACGGCAGATGGCGTTGGACCCGCCGGCTTAGGCTGCCGAGATCAACTAACTCAGAGGTTCTGCCAAATTTGACTCAGTAGGTTTCGCTTCAAATCCACTTAGAAGGCGCGAAACCCCTTTAACTTCCCAAATTCAGCGAGCGATCTATTTCGCGCGTCGCTAATTTTTGTCGTGAAGATTTCGCGACAAAAAGGGTAGTTACATGTTCAGAAAATACAAATTTCGAGATGATCACATCAGAGAACTGTTATCGCAGGCGAAGCCGCGATCTGAGATGCGCAGCTTATTGATTGAGGGTGATACGCCAAAGAAAGCGGCCAACGATATCGAAAGCCTTTTGAGCGAGGCGACCGCAAAATGGACTTTCTTTTGCAAGACGAGAGATCAGAAATCGCTTCGTGCGTATCTTAAAGAGGTTTATCGCATCGGGCTGTCGGTTGGTTCGCGCAAAAAATGCCGTCGTTTGACCAAGAAATGCGCTCGCGCCGGCGGCTTGGCCGCTCGAAAATCTCTCGATGTTTTCACGGCTGTCATTGCGGCGAGTACGATCAAAGACCCAATAGACGCAAAATGCCGGAGCCGCTGGTCGCGCGCATTGCGTTATTTGGCATCACAGGCTGTTGAGCTTTGTCGCTTTATTCGATTCTTAAAGAAGAACGGTGGAATCTGCGGCGCGGCGGATCGTTTTGCTGACGCTCGACGAGAATAGGCGACCCGAGGTATCAGCGTCGGCGAATGTCTACGGTGATATTGTAGGAAAGCATCAAAGATTTGGTTTGGGATTCACCTGGGGTGTCGCCTTGGAATTTGCTTCATTTTCTAAAGCAATAAGCTTCTGATCATATAAATCCAAATAGTAGTTGTAGCTTTGCCCCCTTGGAGCGCGGGCTTCACAGGCTTCGATACCGCGTGAGTCCATGTAGCATCTGTCGCTGAGACTTAATTTCACGTAGGTTTTCTCGCCTAAATCCCAAATGAACACGGGCAGTTCTTTCCCAGCGACGGGACTGCGCACCATGACACGGAAGGGCTTAACACCAAACTGTTCAGTCACGTTGGTGATAATCTCGGTCACTCCAGATTCGGAGCTGAATTCATAATGGACGAGATAAATTGTTCCTCGCTTATATGTGCTCGTTGCACGAAATCCCAGTTCGTCAGTCGTTCCGTTCATGAAGGAGGGAGGAGGAACAATTGTGCATTCGAATTTTGAAGCGCCGCGAATCAAATAATCTAGACGGCACTTAGGTGGGAAAGAGAACGCATTTGCCAGCGCCCCCAAAGTAACGCAGCCGGAATCGCGTATTTTTCCATTCCAGTTCTTTCCTGGTGGAATCAAAGTCCCTTGTTTGGGGCGGCCGTCTGCTTCCAGATCCCACTGGTTTCTCACTTGAATCGCACAAGAGCCAGCCTTTTCAACTGCGTTCGTATATATAGCTAGGTCAGGTTGAAAGTTCACCTTGTAGAGCGATTGAGCATAAGCGGCGAAAGCTGGGGCCGCTTCCTTCGTGGTAATGCCTAGCTGCACCCCGCGGAGGTCCCGTTTGTGCTGCGCGGGCGAATTAGGGCCTGCATTGGGAGCCGGATTTTCATTTGGGTTGGCAGGCTGCGTGGCCGCCTGGTAGGTCGATAGCGCTACGAGGCAGAACGCGGCTAAACTGGTTGAAACCAAATCAATACGCATCATTGTCTCCTGATGATCTGATATTTATTTTTTCTCAAGCTCACTCGTTGCCGTGATGATTGGCATCGCGGTGTTCTGACTTGGTTTGTGGCCGTGTGAAGAGCCCGCCAAAGATCAAGGCAACAAGACCGAAGAACACAACTTGGCCGACAGACCGATAGTTTGGCAGGTAAATGCCGTCCCAATTGGTTCCGAGCAGCGCGACACAGTACTTATTGTAGAGGGTGTGCAGCCCGATTCCGCTTGCCGCCGAACAGGTGGCATGGCCGAGCCATTCGAAGATTGTGTCCATGAGGGATTACCTCGTGTGCGAATTTGATGCCCTGATGAGCATTCCTGGCGAACTGGGACGACGGTAGAAATTTTCGAATAATGACTATAGTCCCTAGAGACTATATGCCGTATGCCGCTCAATCCTGCAATGCGGGATTGGAGGGTGATTTTTGGATCGAATGTTCGCGGAACGCGCCTGAAACGGCGCTTGACTCAGGAGCAGCTTGCTTTCGAAGCGAAGATCGATCTGACTTACGTCGGCGGAATAGAACGGGGAAAACGTAATCCGAGCTTGCTTGTGATGGCTCGGATTGCCGATGCGCTCTCCGTTCCTCTGCCTAGGTTGTTAGAGTAGTTGTCAGCCCAATTGGCGTTTGTTGAATGCAACGGAGCTTCCAGCAAGTCTAACTGGCCAACCGGTACTCCAGCATGAGAGCTCGGATGCTCGTGAGGTCGTCGCTGGATCCAACCCCTCGGCTCGCGAAGAGGTGGTGGTAGCGGGTGAGGGCGCTAGGCTCGATTTCAATATTGGCGGGGCCTTTGATCTCCTCAACCAACCACCCCAATCGACCATATCGAGCAATCAATGCGGCAGCATGAGGCCGCTCGCGATCATTGAGATAAATCGCGACCCGTCCTTCAGCAACATTATGGATGTGAGCGGCCAGGCAGTTGACCCAGGCCTTGGCGATAGCCCGGATATCGTCCGGGGCATCAATCCTCTGGAATGGGCCGACTTGGCGAGGCGGTAACGTGTCGGGCAGGGGCAGCCGTTCGACGAGGCCAAGAATGGCGGCGACGATCTGGGCCCGTTGGTGACAAGCGGCGAGCATCTCTACCAGCCGCTCCAAAGGCATCCCAGCCCGTCTAGCCAGAGCTTCTAACCCTCGCGTCAGATGCTCCATGGGGGCGGCGTCGGCGAACAGGCTGAGGGCCGGCCAGATCCGGAGCGGCGCCGGCAGCGTGGCGAGGCCGCGGATGAGGCGCTCATCGATCTCAGGGCGATGCGCCAGGAATTTGGCGGCAGTCGGCTCGGCCAACAAATTTAGAAGTTGGGGGTAGAGGCGAGCCTCGATGACGTGATCGGGCAGCTTCTGCAAAACTCCGCTGAATCCAATCGGCCAAGCGAGTCCGAGGTGACGCATCACCTCCTGCGGGGTCTCGCGGGACATGAGCCGGACGAAGGAGGGGGTTACCGGCTTCGGGACACGAAGAGCACCGAGAGCCAGAAGATGCAGGCGCGGCTTGTTGATCGAGCACAGATCGACCAACAGGCTCGGGTCGTCGGCAATAGGTTGGGCGAGCGCGGCCAAAACCCAACCGAGCGGTTCGAGGAGGAAACCCGGATGGAAGAGAAGGGGCGAGGGGCGGGCTATCGTTGCGGTCATTGGCGCGCCCTCAATATTCTTCGGCGAGCATGATGGTGATGACCCGGCAGGTTACGGCAGGGTCCGCGGGGTCGGGCGAATGCGCTGATAATGCCCGGTCGTAGTAGTCGATCTTGAAAAAGATCGTGTGGCCCTCGGCGTCAAACGCACCGAAGTCATGTTCGCCATAGGGGTCGTTGGCGTTGCAGAAGTCGTTGAAGACGGCAATCGTCCTGACAATCCGAGCCACGGCGGCCGCGCCAAGAGCCGCGACCCCCGGCGTGATGGCGGCCATGCCCAGCCGCATATCCTGTCGCAAGGCATCATTGAGCGCGCGTATCCGTTCTTGCCGGTCCGGCATGACGGTCTCCTATCGATATGTTGATGGGTTGGTCAGCAAAACGCCGGCCCCCATAAGAAGGCCGGCGTCTCAAGCGTCGATGAGAGGTCGTTGCCTTAGGCCGTCTTCGGCTTCACGGGCATCGGATGAAGCAGCGCGAGAGCCGGGCGGGGCCGATGCAACTCAGGCAGGCTCGGGTAGTCACGCCAGGAAAGGGTCGCGGCATCGCTCTTCATCGTCCTGACGGTCGCCTCCCACCATTGCTGCATCGGGCCGTCCTCCTTGGCGAGAACCGTGTGGTTCACGGCGATGGCGGCCCAGTTGGCTGGGTATTTGGAAGCGGGGTCGGCCTTGAACGCCAGCGTGGGCTTTTCGCTTGGCTGTAAAAGACCGAGATTGATCTTATGACGGCTGAACGGCCGCCGGCTCGTGCCGTTGTGCCAGCGCAGCGTCACAACATCGGCCTTGGCGTCGACGACGATGGCCTGCCACCAGCCATCCTTAGGGTCGTCATCCTGGGCCAGCACGAGCGCGCCGACCCCGATCTTGTCCCAACTCGTCGGCAGCCATAGTCCCTTCGTGGATTCCTTGACCGCCGCTTTGACGACATCGCCCTTCGCAGCGGCCGCGGCCGCATATTTGATCTTGGCCGACGCATCGGACGGCGAGGTTAGGGATTTCAGGCCCTCGTGCAGACCCTTGGGCAAATAGGGCACGAACCCGCGGCCGGTCTTGCTGATCCGTCCCGCCGGCAGCTTCAGTGCAAACTCACGGACCGCGGGCTCCTTCGCCTCGAGCGCCACCATGTCCATCGCTGCAGCGGCCTTGATCGCGGCCTCGGCTTCGCGGCCGTTGAACCGCCCGGCGCGTGGCCTGCCGTCTTCGCTCGGGCCATACACAATGACGATGCGGCCCGGTGTAGGCTTGGTGGGTTTGGTTTGAGGCTTCTTGATCTGAGAGGGGGGCATTCTCGGGTCTCCCTAAAAGCAAACGAGCCCCGATGAGGGGCTCATTGTTAAATGGCGAAGACAGGCATCGTCAGACTGAGGCCAGCCGACGCCTGCCGTTCGTTTGGATGAGGGTAAAAGCAGGGGCAGAAGGCCCCATAGCGATTTAGTACTATATTCCTAGTATTCTGTCAAGAGACGCCAAAAGGCCTTCAAATCAGGCCTAAACGACAGCTGCTCGTAACGGCAGGCGGGCGCAACCAGAATAAAGCCGGCAATCGTCATTATCGCACCGGGCCTTGTCGTCGATTGTCACGCCATTGCAGATATCGAGGCCGTCCTTTGCGCAGTAACGCCAGATCGCGCTCTGCACGAACCGCGGGAAATTCGCCGGGAAGCCTTGGTTGAAGTCTCGGGCATCGATAAGGCCGCTGATGGCGCGAAGCCGCTCAGCGCAGCCGCCGGGCTGATAGCAACGCGCGCCATAAGGGTGATTGTCCTCCAGAACCCCTGTTCGCACGAAGAAGTTATGCACCAGCCGGTCGATGGCGATCATGCTGGCCCCGACCTCAATCCAGTGCCGACGACGGCCAGCCGCGCCGATCAGCAGATTGGCGAGCGTCATGTTCAAGACTTTATCAGAGACCCCGAACACGTTGCGCAAGGGCCCGATGACGGCATCGCGGCGGGCCTGATAGGGGTCGGGCTCGGCGACGAGGGCCGTTTCCAGGATCTGTCGGTCGAGCCAGGCCCCGAGATCGCCGCCGGCGACATCGCGAATGAACAGATACAGGCTGAACGCGAACTGATTGAGATGGCCATTGCGTAGCGGCAGACGCGGCAAAGGGCAGTCATCAATCAGGCTCGGGCAAGCGCACTCGAAACTCACCTTCCGATACCGGCAGCCCTCGAACCGCCAATAGGCCGACAGTTTCCCGCAGCTTGGCCCCTTCGACAGCATCGCGGCGATCTCGTGCCAGCCGGCCGCGCCATGCTTTTCCATGAAGATCCGAGCGGCCGTGTCGGAGATACCCTGATAGCTCGCCATGCGGACGAACCAATCGAATAAAGCAGGGGTATCGTGACGGCGAACTGCTGCCGGCAGCCCTGCCAGCGCGGCTTCGGCGTGAAGAGTCCTGAAATAGTCGACGTCCCCAGCGATGGCGCAAACCCAATGGATCAGGTCGATGGCGTAAAGGTCACAATCTGACAGATGCCGCTTCACAACAGCGAGACCAGCCGGCGTTGGGCGTCGGTATCGCCGTCGATATAGCGCTGTGTTGTTTGAATCGAGCGATGGCCTGCGAGCAACTGCACATCGCGCAGTGAGCCGCCAGCCTTGTGTACGAGTCGCGCCGCGCGGGTGATGAAGGTGCGCCGCCCTGAATGCGACGAGCAGCCGTCGAGGCCGAGCTCGCGATAGGCGACCGCAAACCAGTTGGCGACGCCGCCGGCCGTCATCGCGCCGCCCCGCTCAGAGTGCAGAATCGTGCGCTGGCCATCGCTCAACTCACGCCATCTGATCAACGCTTCGCGCAAATCGCCGTGCATCGGAATCCGGCGGCCGCCGCCTTTCTTGGCGATCCGATCATGGAGCTCAATGTGAAAACCGACATGCCCCTCGGCGTCGAGAACCATCGGCCATGTGATTTGCGCGATCTCGCCTGCGCGAAGGCCGGCTTTGACCGACAACAATGCTATGACGCGATCACGCACACTGTGGCGGCCGTGGTCTGCGTAGGCAAGGAGCTGGCGGATTTGATCGTCGCCTAAGACTTTTGCCTGTTTGCCTGCCATTGAATCGCTCTCTCACAGGCAAGCCTAAGGCCTTCGAGTCGAGATACAAGAGTCCATAGCCGGTGAGACGATCAATTAACTCATGTAAATTTTCTAGCAAGAAATCTTCGAGAAATGCAGCCTGCGTTAATTTGTCAATCGCCAGCAGGTTTCAGGGAATGCTGAGAAAATGTATGGTCAGAGGTGCGGCTATAGCGTGCTTTTCACTGATCCAGTCGTACAATTCGTGCGAACGAATTTCACATTTGAGACGATTATAAGGGGAGAACTATGACAAGCGGCGATGGCAGTCTTACCAATATCATCGGCATCGCAATGGTTCTTATTCTTGTAGCCGCGAATGGATTCTTCGTTGCTGCTGAATTTTCTTTGGTGGCGGTGCGTCCGAGTAGAGTTGCCGAATTGGTCGCCAAGGGCAACAGAAGAGCCCTCCCGCTTCAACGAGCGATCCACCAACTCGATGCCAATCTTGCGGCTACGCAATTAGGAATCACGATTTCATCCTTGGCTCTGGGATGGATTGGTGAGCCTGCTCTGGCTGGATTGATCCAACCGCTGTTAAATGTATTTCCTACTTCGGTTGCGGCCGTTGGTGCTCACGCCATCGCAGTTGTTGTTTCCTTCGCTATCATCACCACATTGCATATCGTTCTAGGTGAATTGGCACCCAAGAGCTTGGCGCTGCAGCGAAGTGAAAGTACGGCGCTTGCGGTCGTGCGCCCGTTAGGGGTGTTCCTTTTCGTCTTGCATCCGGCGATTGTTGCGTTAAACGGTCTTGGCAACTTGATCCTTCGTCTCTGCGGTTTGCGGCCCGGAGCTGGCGAGTCCTCTCTGCACTCGCCAGAGGAATTGAAACTGCTTGTGCAAGCTAGCCAAGATGCAGGGATTTTGCAGGACGCACAGGAAGAAGTAGTGCTTCGCGTTCTCAACATCGGAGGTCGTCGCGTCAGCGACATTATGACTGCGCGCCCTGAGATCGATTGGATTGATGCTGATGCGGATCGCACCGAGATGTTCGACGTGATCCGGCGCTGTCCCCATGAGCAATTGCTTGTTGGCCGGGGCAGCATCGACGAACCTCTTGGCATGCTTCTCAAGAAGGATTTGCTTGATCGTGCCCTTAGTGACCAGTCCTTAGACCCGTTGGAAGCGATCCGGGAGCCGTTAGTGGTTCATGAGGCAATGTCGGTGTTTCAGATATTGGATTTATTCAAACAGGCACCAATTCGGCTTGCCGTCGTCGTTGATGAGTATGGAAGTCTTCAGGGGATCGTCACACAGACCGATTTTCTCGAAGCCATTGCAGGCGACCTGCCGGACAGCGTTGATGAGCTTCCAGATATCATTCAGCGAGAGGATGGGTCTTTGCTTGTCGATGGGATGACGTCAGTGCATGAGATGTTCGACCGGCTTGCCCTACGAGAGCGCCCCGAGAATGGAGGTTATCATACGGCTGCTGGATTCGCGTTGTCTCATCTTGGCCATTTGCCGGGGACTGGTGAGTCCTTTACCTATGGAGGTTGGCAGTTTGAGATTGTTGATCTGGATGGGCGTCGTATCGACAAAATTCTAGCGACAAGAGTGACGACGTCTCCGGTCTAATGTTTTTCGCAATGAGTTTTCGTTTGCAAACTGATGACGGTACACTGGCCGAGCCATCGTCCGGCCAGTGAATCGAGGCCATTGATATTCATTTCATGTAAATGATGTTCGAGGGAGATATCTGGTGCGGTGCCGCAAATGTTAATCTTAGCGGCGTTTGGTGATCCGTTCGAGTACACCTTCAAATGGAGAGACAGTCGAACCTTGGCTTCTCATCTGCACGGTGCGTCCCGAGATCCATACGTCATAGCAATTCTTATCCTCGCTTTTGCTATAACTCTCGCAGAGTTGATCCTTGTTGATGTGCCATTGGCCGGTGCGCATTCTGCCCATCTCGATGCTTGTCAATTTCCCACCCGGCTCAAAAGCCTCGATCCAATGACTTTCGTCAGTTAGCTGCATCCCGACAAGCTTTGCGCGGATTTGCGCCCCTGACAGCTTTCGAAAATCCTCTGCCTGGGCATAACCGACGACGCCTACAAGAAGCATGATCATTACCAAGCCAGGGAATTTAGCGTTCTTCATCGATCTCACATTCACGTTTTCAAATGGGCCAGCATTGCGAGTGAACCCCGGTTTACGATGTCGGCCCGCTATCTGAGCCAACTGGCTGGTCAATTTTTGAGCCCGAAAGCTCAGATGGGGAGAATCAAGCTGCAGTAGACTTCATCTTCGGCGGCCAATTATGGGTTTCGCCTTTCCGTCGTGACTCCCAGGCATAGAGCGCGTCGTAGATGATGAAGCCACGCTTCAAGACGTCGTGGTCGTCGGGGGAGAGATCGCGAAGCCCCATTGAGATCGCCAGCAGTCCAGCGGATTGCGGTGTGAGATCGTGTCGATCCGTGTCAGCGCCCCGAACGATGGTGGCGATTGTAGCTATGGCGGGATCTTTGCCGAGATCGTGTTTCTCGACGAAGGTGTCGAAGCTGCACCCTTCGCCGACATGCGTGTATTCGACGCCGGGCACATCATAGGGTGTCGCGCCGGTCTCTCTTGCGACCGTCATGACCTGGTCCGGCGGGGCGAATAGAAACTCCGCATCTTTATCGATGAATTTCGTGATCAGCCACGGGCAAGCAATGCGGTCGATGACCGGGCGTTCGCGAGTGACCCATTTCATGGCGTGGTCCTCCCAGTGGTTGCGATGGACTGGCAGCTTGAGAGGAGCCTGACCGTATCGGGAGGTTCCGACCCAAGGTGCGCTGTGACGGAAAGCTACGCTCGAAAATTAAATGATACAAGTGTTGCATTTTATATTTTTAGTGATACGGTATGAATATGGGCGATGACAAGGCTTCGGCGGAGCAGCGCTGGCTCCTCTTGATCCATCAACTGCCGAGCAAGCCGGCCTACTTTCGCGTGAAAATCTGGCGCCGACTGCAAGGGATCGGCGCCGTCGCGGTGAAGAGCACGGTCTATGCGCTGCCTGCCAATGCCGAGACCCAGGAAGATTTCGAATGGCTGCTGAAGGAGATCGTTGAAGGCGGCGGTGAGGCCATGGTCTGCGAAGCGCGCCTCGTTGACGGTCTTTCCGACGATCAGGTGCGAGCACTCTTCGATGCTGCCCGAGACGAGGACTATGCGGCCATCGCCGGCGAGGTCCGAGCGCTTTCAAAACGTCTGAAAAAGACCGCGACGTCTGAAGAGAGAGAAGAGGAGCGTTCGCAAGTCGGTCGTTTGCGCAAGCAACTCGCGGACATCGTTGCCCTCGATTTTTTCGGTGCAACCGGTCGCCTTTCGGCGGAAAGCCTGCTCGCCGAGATCGAGCGTCGTCACGCAGAGGACACGAACATGACGAAGCAAGCGCTGGAGATGCCCACGCATAATGCCGACGACCTCAAGGGGCGCGTTTGGGTGACGCGCAAAGGCGTACATGTCGACCGCATCGCCTGTAGCTGGTTTGTCGGT
>ERZ778026.2991-NODE-2991-length-16032-cov-100.681730_pt1 | contig 16032 bp, 13 predicted proteins | sample MGYA00375756_ERZ778026 | MGnify/ENA primary metagenome ERZ778026 (study PRJEB29350, sample SAMN05389820) | bioreactor metagenome | isolation source: Ammonium sulfate bioreactor | place: South Africa: University of Cape Town | collected 2014-02-18 ... | reverse complement strand
TTATTATTACAACTTTTTTTTTCTTCTTCTTCTCTGCTTGTATTCATACACACCAGTCTAAATTCGTTAAGATTTCCTTGCGTTTATTTCGAATAGCGTCAAATTACATACAAGGTGCACACGTAGCACATACATACATATAAGAGTCGATTGAAACTTATACTTCTTTCTCCTCGTTTCTTTCTTTCTCTCTCTGTCTCTGTCTCTCTTCCTCTCTCTTCCCTTTTGCTCATATACGCATGCTTATATCGATCAATTCGTATTAAAAAAAGTGAACGAAGAAGAAGACAACAGCATATCAATGAATCTCAATTTGATTATTTATTATTTTCCGTTGGAAAATTTCAACAATATTCAAAATTAAATAAATCCGTACGTAGAAATCGATAGATTTACATGTTTATGATTGTTTCTTTTATTACTACTCAAGATTTGACTAGTTCGTGCGCATTTTTACGTTGATATGTGAGTTGATATTGGCATACTTCGTTTTTTAAAAATTCTTTTTCGAACAGAAAATGTTCATTGTATATGGTTATAAGAGAACAAAAAGAAAAAGAACCGAAGAGAAAATAAATGATAGCATTTTTTGTTCGGCTCGATGAGAGATATATTTCGATGACACAAAGAAAAGAATAATAATAATAATAACAACAATCATCATATCTGTATGTTGTAATTCTTCGTTTTCAAAATGACTTTTCTTTCTTTCTTTTCGTGATTATATGAGGTAACTAAAGACGAAGAGAAGAAGAAGAAGAAAAAAACGATGAAAGTTGGTGATAAAACATTATTGTTAAGGTTTATTTCACATCTATCGTTTTGTGGTTAAAAAACAAGCTTGGCATCTAAATACATATTCCTTCTTCTTCTTCTTCTTCTTTTTTGTTGTCGAGAGGAACTTGTCCATATTCGAGTACAACATACGTAAGTCACTCGACGAATGCGAGAAGAAGAATAACGCCTTTTTGTCCATGATTATTGTTAAACGCGTGCACACATGAAAGAAACAAATTTATCTTCAACGAAATTTTTCATTTTCTTTCTTCGTTCGTTCGTTTCTTTGTTTTTTATGATTGATACTTTATTACCACTACTAGCCAAGCGAATTTGAACAGTGAGGATAAATTTTCATACGTATAAACTGGTTAGAAATGCAGACAGCGACTGTTCATTTTGTTTCTCTTTATTGTCTTATCGATTTAAATGAATAAGGTATTGGCGTTTTGCTCTATCGACTGCAAAAGATAACCGATTGAATATTAGTTCAATTTATTTTAATGGCAGTCGCTTTCGTTCGCCTTTTTTTGCCTTTCTTTCATTCTCTCGTTAAATTGATCAATATAAATCACATGTCTATATGACGGATAGGAGAAAAATTCTTCTGACCTTCTCCAAATGTTCTTTCACATTTTTTTCCCCTTCGTCTTTATGCAAAAAAGGTATAATCATAAGTACTTCACTTATGTGTTATTGTTGCCAATGTAAGACGAAAAAAAGTTCCTATAAAAACAAATGACATTCGTTTTTATTCTCGTTATAATTATCCTAGTAGTTTTTCTTCGCTTGTTTTATTTCCCCAAAAGGCAGAAAAACACGAGACGACAATGATCCGACGATCGGCTTTGACCATATAAGAGATGCTTGATTGAATCCGACTATATACACTCGATACAAACACACACATATGCATAAAAGAACAACACCTTGAAGCGTTTGTACATTGACAAGTGGCACAACTCTATTGACCCAAAGTTATATATGCGTGCATACATGTATAAGCATTCATGTATGCAAAGGTAGATTCAAAAGAAAAGAAGAGTGAAGTGGATATGTTGTTTGACTTAGTTGACTGTCTGTGCTTAAATTATCAAAACTTTTGTTGCAAGAAATCGAAATGTTCATAAAAAAATGCTGAATATGCGTATCATAAACAATTTTCTAGTCATCGAATCGAATGAGAATTGACGAGTAGCAAAAGATGCTGTGCGTTTCTTTTCTGTTGCCTTTTATTTGAGCTTTTACAACTATTTAAAGTGGATGGAAGTATATGACAATCGTTCGTTGAAATATCATAAAAGATATGAAACGAAGGATAGACAATTGATACAGTTTGAAATAGATGAAAGTCAAAGTAGGGACAATTTTTCTATAGAACAACAACGAAAAAAAAATCAGGAATATGTTTTTGTTTTCGTGTTTTGCCTGGAGATCAGAGAGAGAGAGAGAGAGAGAGATAAGAGATTTTCTTAGTAGATAAAAAAAATATCAATCAACAATTCAATAAAAACGAGATAAACGAAATTTCAATGAACATAGTACATCGTTTGCTTTTTCGTTTACTTAATTGATACATTCGATAGTAAGATTTATACGGCAAGAACAAAGTAAAAACAATTTTAATGCGAACTGTCAATATTCATTTGATCGTTGGATATACACGAGATATGACTATTGATCATACGTTTTATTTATGCTATGCATTAATAGTTTTAGAATCGAGAAATTTTGATCGAAGGAAGCTGGAATATAGCTATGCTCACATGTTTTGTTTTTATATCGAACGAAAAATATTTTAATTAGTCATGAGTGCATATCAACTAATATGTTATTTTTACACTTTACAAGAAACTTTTATGAATAGTTATATCGTAGATTTTTATCAATGACGAAAGCAAACGAATAACATACACATTTTTCGGTCTTATTTTTTTGTTTTGTTTTTTTTACTCGTTATTATTTTTATTATTATTTATTAAAAATGTTTTAATGAAAATATTAATAGTAATTTACATCGAAAAAACCTACCGATTAAGGGCGAATTATTGAAAAAGGTTATCGACTATCATTCTATTGTCTTCTCTCTTGCTCTTTTTTTTTTGCAATATATGTCTTTGTCTATGTTTGTGTGTTCAGAGTATGGCGCGTGCCATATCTCCTTCTCTATCGTTTCAAACAAAGAAATTTGAAGTAAAGGTTAAACACAAGACATTTGAATGGTAATAGTAAATATGCCATCGACAGCAATCACACTATCAATACTAACCGCTTGATCATGTTGTGGTAATAATGGTAGAAAAGAAGACACATACTAATGGAATTTTTCTCTTTCTTGTTCTATCATTTATTTCGATTTTTTTTTCGATTGTAACGATTCGTTCGATGAAGAAATTTTATCTCTTCTTCTTCGTCGTCATCGTCGTCGTTGTCTCGTTTTTCTTTTGGCATCAATGAGTGGCACAAAATGTGTTTAGTACTATTCGAGAGAGGAGAGAGAGACGAATTGACGTACTTCGTTGTTTCTCTTAAAAACAAAAGAAAGAATCCCCTTTTTTTCTGTTAGCTGTTTTTTGTTTTTGCCCAAAAAAGAAACGAATGAATAGTAAAAAGAGAGGAAGAGAGAGATATTATACGATGATGATGATAATGAGGTGGTTACTGTAAGGTAATGGCCTTTCAATAAAGCAGTGTGAAAAAAAACGAATCAAAAGGAGAGAAAAGATAGAGAAGAAGAAGAAAATCGAAATAGCAATATATCGACGCGTCAGGTAGACTTTGAGTCAATGTCCTTCATACATTTTAATATGAGAAAGAAAGAGAGAGAGAGAGAGAAAAAACAATATGGACGAGAACGAAAAGAGAAAGATAAAGAAAACTAGAGAAAAATTATCGAAGCGTATCGGTTAGCATTTTTCATTTTGGTGCATACTTTCTCTTTTTCTTGTCTTGCTTTTTAATGCTTAAATGATGAGATATATACAGATGTGTTTTGTTGACGAATAGTATTAGTAAGCATAAATAGTTAGTTAAAGTACGCGAAACACGAATTCTAACAGTTTCTCTTTTTTTTTCAAATAAACAACAACTGATCAGTTGTTTCTCCGTGTGTGTGTGTGTTTTTTTTCGATTAGAATACATATGTAGTCAGACAAACAAACGAGCGAGCGAGCACATATAGACATACACGCACATATTTCAAGGATATCGTATTTCAAACGAGGGTGGTAAGAGCTAGAGATAGGACTGTAAAGAAACGGTAACAAATAGTGTACATAGGTTTTGTACAATAATAATTGAATCAAATATGTAAATTTCACGAAATGAAGACGTTTTTTTTTCTTCAATGAAATATTTCGATATTAGTTTTTTCTTTTGTCTCAATATGTGTCATGTTATTTTTGAAACATTAGAAGTCAAGTGGCTAAACCGCTTAGATTTGTGTGTACTTTTCTTTCTACCTCTCGTTTACTACTTAGACGATTTTAGCCCATCAAGGTAGATAAAAGAAACTAAGTCGATATGCATTAGTCATTTTAGTAGACGCAGAAGAAAAAAACCGAGAGAAGAGATAAACGAACTCATTTATTGTTTTGTTCATATGAGTCAGCAATCAATTACTTGAAATAGAACATTTTTCACCTCGAAATTCATTTTTTGTTCTGTTCTTTTTCGATTTCTAGTTGATGTTATCATCCATCTGCCAATTTGTCTAGTCGTTATTGAAGACAAAAGCAATCGAAACGAGAACTAAAGAAAAATAAACTTCTCCCGGTCGAAAAAAGAAAGAAAGAAATAACTCTAAACAGACAGCGAAATCTTTTTAAAATATGATGCAAGTGGGAACGAATCAATCAACAACTTATCATAGTCAACCATCATTATCGACATCCGGCGGACAAGCAGGTCGTTCGTCGTCAACATCTCGTCAACAACAACAACAACAACAACAACCTCAATATGATAGCGAACAATTAGCAAATATTCGTCCTCGTTTATGTGTATTACGTAAATGGCCTCATTACGATGGTAACAGCTGAGTTTTTCTTTTGTGTTCTATGAAAATAATTTATTAACGTTTGTTTTTTCAAGGCTATGGTGTTCATCTCGCTCGAAATCAGCATTGGCTCGGTCTACGTATAGGCGATGTCGAACCAAATAGTCCAGCTGAAAGTGGCGGTCTTCTACGTGAAGATGTTGTTCTGGCTGTCAATGGTCATTCAGTTGAAAACGACGATTTCTTTGTCATTCTTTCGTTTATTCAACATGAACTCGAAGATGATCAAATTCGTTTTCTTGTGCTCGATCCACATAGTGCAGATTTAGCTCGACGTAATCGTTTAATAATTGATGAAAACTATCGAACATGTGTTCGTATGGAAACACCAACATTAACCGTTAGTCCAGAAAAACTTCTCTATGATCAATGGCGTTCAACAAATGTCGCCGATCCAAATTCGACTCAAAATACGATTCATCTTGGTCCAACAGTATCATCATTCAATCAACAACAACAAAATACTCAACGATATCATCCTCCTCAATCACAAGATGGACGTGATGATGTTTATACATTTTTACCATATTCAGGTACGTTGTTTCATTTCATTTTATGTGTTCGTTTAGTAGACAGAAACAACGAGATAGCTTTTCGTTCTTTTGCTCTGTTATAAATGTACTTTGATACAAAGAAAACATCGTCAATTACAGATCATGCTGTTGAGAACGGCAAATCATTTTTCGATATTCTCTTCGACCAAGAGAAACCTTCCTCCACATCTCGCCAACAAAAATCAGCAAAACAACCGGTTCAACAATCTGCTCAATTTCAAACAACTCAAGAATCAACCGGTGGTAGAGACGATAACGGTGATGATGATGATGAGAACGATAAGGACTATGACAACGATCAATCTAATGATGAACCTGATAAAGAAAAACGACGTCGTAGTGACATAAAAGAAAATGTCAAAGATTTCTTTAAATCAGGTTTAGCCAATATTAAATCAGTTCTACCATCAAGAAATCGAGAAAATTCTGAGACTAGTAGTGATTTGAAATCAACAACTAAGAATGAATCACTCGATAGTAATACTGAAAATACGAATACTTCAACACAAGAAAAGCAATCACAAGCATACGAACGTCTATGGGAAACACCATCGTCATCATCTCACCAAGAGGGTAGGCTGTTGAGAAAAGCATGAGATATATTAATAGAGACCAATGCTTTCGGTTGTGGATGCTGCTTGTTTTTTTTTGTTTCCTGGTTATTTGGCATGACTATGCATGAATTCTAACGAATTTCCGCTCATTTTTAACATACAAACATACGTATATTTATGAAAATATTTCGATTTAGATCCTTCAGCTGCTGCTTTATCCGAAGCACGTATATGTTCGGTTCGTCTTCGACCAGGTATCGATACTATTGGAATATCATTACAACCGGATAAAGATTTCGGTCATATTATCAAACAAGTCGAATCGAATTCACCAGCTGATCGTTCTGGTATCGAAAAAGATGATTGTATCGTTTCATTGAATGATACACCATTGCTCAATGCTCCCTATGAAGATGTTTTAAATACACTTAAACGAAGTCGTAATGAACCAACTCTTGATTTTGTTGTCATTAATAAATATGATCTACTTAAAAAACGTCAAAATCCAGCAAGTTCAAGCAATGTCTCACAAGATGTCGCAAGTAAATACACAGATCCATCGTCTCGAAGTACTGCTGAAGTTATGCCATCATCAAATATAGCCGGACGAAATAATACAACATCTATTCCACCAACACAAGCCTTAGAACAACTCTATAATAAATATACTAATGATCAAACATCATCTACTGACGATCGATATGCACCAAAACAACAACAACAACAACAATCAGGACAAATCTATCAAGGAGTTGGTCCTGCTACAGTTGATCGATCGTCGTGGAGTGCATCAGATGGTAAATCAAATGAAGATCTACCAGCTGTAACCAGTGGCGATGTATCAGTTCGTTCAAGTTCACAAGATCGACGTCCAGGTTAGTTTAACCTTTGCATAATTAAAAAAAACAGATCCTATTATAAATAGTTGAAATATCATTGTCTCGACCTTTCGACAGTTTTTTTTTCGAAATATTAACCTTTAGATATAAATAACATTTTATTTAAACTTTTTAAATATTTTTTTTTCTCCTTTTCTATTTAGTAGATACTGACGTTAAAAAAGAGCGTACTAGTTCATTAGAAGATTCATTTAAACCTTTACAAGTTGGTATAACGAATCAAACAGCATCACAACAATCAGGCAATGTTTCACCAATTGCTTCAGCAAGTCCGAAATCACCTACAACTCGTGCTCAACAGACTACATCTTCATCATCACCGGTACTACCACCACCGCCGCCGGCATCAACTTCAGAACCAAGTAAAGCAACTACAAATCTTGCAGCTGCTGTACCTATTGCACCGACTCAATCGTCGACTTCATCGCGTGATTACGAACAAGGTTTGTTCGAGGAAAATAATTTTTTTTATCTTGGATTATATCATTTGTTCTTTTGAATAGAAACTCCATCAACATTGCCAGCAGCTCCAGCAGAATATCGTCTAGGTGAGTTTGATTTTCATTTTTTATTTTGCTTTTATTTTATAAACTCAAAAGAAAAAAAAACTTAATAACTAAAACTATGAATGAAACTATACAGGCAATGGAGGAGCACCGATAAGTTTACCGGTTCGAAATATTGCACCAATGAATGTTTACGAAGATACCGATGACGATCTATCGGATATATCAGAAGAATCTCGTGAAGAAGATATATCAGATCATGTTAATACTAAAAATTTACAATCAGTACCGCAACAAAAAAATAAACCATCATCCGAATCATTGCAATCACCAACATCAGGTGTCTATACACCTGCATCCACACTCAATACAACAGAGAAAACGTCTGAATCTCAAGGTTTGACTGCAACTGCGACGGATGCTAGTAAACAAAGCAGTGCGTCCCCATCAACAGAAAAACAAGTTGTCAAAGCTCGTCGTCTTCTTGAACAATCCGATAGCGACGATACGACGTCAGCTAGTGATTCACATTTTACTAAACAATCAGGACCAGAAACATTTTATTCTCCCCAAGAATCTGCTGACGAGGGAAACAACGCTAATAATCAACAACAAAATGTCACTCCAACCAAATCAACAGACAATAAATTAAATCAACAACAAAATCAAGACGATACCGAAGAAGATGAAGACACCGACAGCGAAAGTGAAACGAGTTCGACCGAGAGTGACAATACATCTGTACCAAAAGGAATAAAGGCGTTCGGTGAGCCATGCATATATAATCTACTCGGTTCTCTACGGTCTAAATACTAATACTCTGTGTGGTTGTGGTGAATTCTTTTTTTAAAATTTTTCTATACATATCGAATAATTGAATACGAACAATTTAACCGCTTCATAATTTTTCTTCTTGGATTGGTTTTTTTTTATCTTTTCTTTCTCTCTTTCTCCCGCTCTCTAATCTATCTCGAATACAATATCATGTTCTATATTGCCTTTTCTTTTCCAGCTACAATGCCATTGTCAGAATTACCAAATAATGGTTATGAATTACATAACATTCAATTGATGCAACCAACTGAAACAAGTCCAGTTGGTTTGAAATTAACTAAACAACAAAATCCATTACAATTCGTTATAACAGCTGTTGCAAAAGGAACAAAAGCTGATCTTGCTGGTCTTAAAGTTAACGATTGGTTAATTAAAATCGAAGATAAAGATATACGTCTCACTGATTTTCCTGAAGTTTCACATGAAATTCGTCAATTATTAACGAATGCTGGTTTAATTAATATGGTTATTGCAAGAAAGAAAACGCCATCATCATCACCAGTTTTAAAACCAGCAGTTAAACAACAAACAACACCATCATCATCGATACGATCTGAATCAATTAGTCGTCAACAAGGAGGTAAATCTATTTCTATTTTCAAAAAAAAATATATCTCTTTCTTTATTTTTTATCTTAGCTTCGGCACCAACATCAATATTAACAACTGATATCACGCGTGATACACCTGATAACAGTCAAGTTCGTTTTGTACCTGATCGATCGCCAAGTCCACCAACAGCTCGTGGTCAACGATCACCTGCATCTAATCGTGGTGGTAATGTGAATGCACCAACTGGTCCATTATCCGTTGGTATAACAAATCCTATATCTGACGATCAAGCAACTCGTTCACCACGTTCACCACGTTCGCAAAGTCGTTCACCAACACGTGAATTTCCAGTTAATCAACAACAGAAAACGATCATAAACGAACGCAAATCGGATGAATACGATCCAAGTGAAATTCGTGAAATCGTCTTAAAAGAAGCTTTAGGCTTAGATTTCAATTCATTTATACCTGAAGGTGATAGTCAAGTTCAAACACATTTCATCAGCAATGTTCAAGCATCATCAATGGCTGATCGAGCCGGTCTACGTGATGGCGATCGTATATTAACTGTCAATGGTATTGATGTTACTAATTCCGTACACGAAGATGTTCGTCGTATGATGCAAGCTAAAAAACCTTTGCAATTAACAGTTGTTAATGATCCGAAATATATCGAATTAATTGAAAATGTTAAACGTAGCCAAGCAAGTCCTGAAAGTAATAGATTTTTTAAAAAAATGAACAATCTAAAACGATGTATTTTTTGTTTATAATTAGGTAAAGCTTCTCCTTCACGTACACAAATCAAAAGTCCAATTACTGAGTCGAATAACGAAAGCAGTAATCTTCGTTCACAAAAATCCGATTCACCTGTGCCATCGGCCGCCGTTTCTGATGAATTGAAAAAATACACGCAGACTCTATTTACCGATAATGACGGTCCCGTTCAAATCAAACATTGCATCCTCAAAAAAGATCCGACTTACAATGGTTACGGTCTTTTATTACGTTATCAAAATACACTTCATTTAATCGATCAAGTCGAAGAAGATTCACCAGCTTTTAATGCAGGTTTACGTGAAGATGATGTTATTTTATATGTCGATCAGAAAAGTGTCGAAAAAATGACGCATGATGATGTCAAAATTTTAATTCGTTCATTATCTTTATCGAATACTAATATCGATTTAATTCTTATTCGAAAAAGTGATATGCAACGATATCGAAATTATCAACAGCAAAATAAAATCGATTGGGAACCAATCTTATCAAATCAAAGTAGGCAATTCATTTACTTGTATGAAAGAAAAACACATTATTATCAATCTTAATCAATATTTACTCTTCTTCTGCATGTGAAATTTTGTAACATATTTATATATACGCACAAAACTAACGCTTTCTTTTGTTTGTTTTTTGTTTTTGTACATTTGTTCGACGATGATATTGCTTGAAAACAAAAAAAAAGAAAAAGACACACGCTAATAACAACATTTAAAAAATACTTAACACTTTTCTGTTTGCATGTCACTCTTATATAACAATTTACTAACCTTCTGCATGTACACGACTCAAATAATAAGACACACGTATTGTATTGACCAACGGATTAGTCAGACATTGATTATTTACATTATTGATTTTTTTTATTTTTCTTTTCTTTTATCACAGCTGAACAACAGCAACAATTGAGTGTCACTCGTTCATCAGACGACACAACAACTCCACGTAAAACATCTTCATCATCATCAGGCAAACAACCAGCACCTGCGCCACCAACATCAGCACCTCCAACGAATCTAGCGCCAGGTACTCGTCTCTGTATTTTGCATCCATCGGTCGATCGTACAGCTGGATTTGCACTTCGTGGTAAAGCTCCACCACCGTATATTATTTGTCAAATCGAACGAGATTCACCTGCTGAAAAAGCTGGCCTACTTCTTAATGATGCACTTCTATCCATTAATGGCAAATCTGTAGCCGATAAAACCTACGAAGAAACAGTTAAGCTAGTTAAAGAAGCACTCCAACAACGAGTTGTGGAACTTCTTGTCCGAGAACAATCATCAGCATCATCACCCTCATCGAAAGTTCAATCAAACATGGGCAATCAATCATTGTTAAGTAGTTCGGAGAGCAATAATGCACGAAATAGCGATAGTTTTGGAAATGATCCAAGTCATGAAGGTTCAAATGCCGTCGAACAATATCAAAGTAAGTCATAAAAATGAAATGAAAGCAAAACAAACAAACAAAGCCAAACCGATCTGCTTTGTCATGTCTTCTCTCTTCAAAATATTCGACCTGTTATTTTCTGTCTTAAGCTTTTTCAAAAACAAAAACACTCGCCGATACTGACGGATATTCTTCTTTGCATGCAAAACTATTCCTTAACTGACTTTGAATATGACACTACGCCAAAAATTTCTCTTCTCTTGCGCGCTCGTTTCGAATGTTTATCAACAATGATCGATTCCTCTTCTTCTTATTTTCTACTCTTGAAAATGGTGTGTTGTTTTATTAAGCTGCTGCCGTTATGGATGGATAGGTAGATACGCAACCTATCTCGTCTTTTCACATCTTCTTCAAGCTTTTGATTGACGATTTTGAATGCCGCTTATTCTTTGACATTTTAAAAACAAAAAAATCAACAAAATACACACATCTAATTCAATCATTTTGTTTCGTTTTCTTTTCTCTCTTATTTAAGATCGAGCCACTTCTTCCTCCTCCACCACCAGCGGCAGCAGCAGCAACACTGCGGATACTTTGAAATCAGGGCGTAATAACAAATAAGAGACTTTCATCATTTTAAACGCGGACTGAACTTTTATATTTTTAAAAATAATAAGAACACTAGAACATTTTTTTTTACTTGAAATTAATTACAATGTAACTATGTTCAAGGCAAGTTCTGCTTGACTTATTTCATTCATTAGCATCATTCTTCTTTTTCTTTTTTGCTTACAATACCTATGCATACATATATTTTTTTTTGCAATGCTAGAGCTAAATTTTGATTTTTTTTGTCCGCAAATAGCCCGAGTGTCCTACAGCTTTTGCTCAATCATTTAGTCCGGCATGTTTTTCTGTTCTTTCTTGCTGCTTTTTTTAGAACAGCGAAATAAAGAATTATCCTACACACTACGTCTTTGTCATTTGCATCCCACAAATGCCGATGGTACACAAGCAGCTACATTTGGTTTCGAATTAAGCGAAGAACCGGATTATGATTATCCGATTATTCTACGTGTCGAACCACAATCGTCAGCCGAAGGTGCTGGCCTACAATCGAGAGATGTTCTATTGAAAATCAACGATCGAAAAACCAAAGGTTTGGGCTATGATAAAGTCAAAAAAGAAATCGAAAAAGCTAAACGTGACGGACGCTTGGAAATGCTTGTTGCCGATCAGGAAACGTATGATTATTGTCAACGAACAAAAAAACCAATGAAAGAACCCGAAATGAAAGTCAAACATATCTTCCCGAAAAGTAGGTCATCGGCAAGTTTTAATAAACTGCCCATTGGTAGTGGTACGTCCAGAGATAGTACAGAACAGTTAAACGCTAGTACAACGAAAAGTGATGATAATCCACAAAGTTATTCACGTTCTTCTGTTGGTTATCGTCTTTCGACGCCACGAGAAACTGATTCTGAGAATGAAGAAGATAAACAACATGATTCATTAAGAAAAGATTCATCTTCGGCTGCTTCATTATCACGACCGACACAAACACGCACTTCACAACGCGAAGTAAACTTTGAAATAGACACACCATCTGCTACACATGCACAGGCTTCTAATAATGTTCAGCATACACCTTTGAAATTTATTGATCCTGCACAAAGAGGCTCTGGATCATCAGCAGGATCGAATGTGCCTGAAACATCACGATCAACACCAGCATTAAATCAAACATCAACAAAAGATTCCAAGAGCTCGAAAACAAAAAATCCAATCAGTAGCTTATTTCACAGATTCAGTCATTCCAAATCATCAAAACGTTCGTGATCAATTTTATTTTGTTCTCTCTTCTTTTTTAGTTTTTTTCCTTCTTTGCATGTATTGTAGTTATTTTGAACATTTTCTTCTTTTTTTTTCTTTAATTCTTTCTGCTTGTTCTGTCGATCATATTGTTTATTGACCAAGAATCGTAGACTTTTTTTGTAGACTTTACTATATATTTATTTCTATTATTGTAGTTCTACTTCTTTGTATTGTTATTTTCTCACTGTACACACATAGCAACAAACTGCACACATCTTGCATGTTCAACACATTAGATTACTTCAATTACTATAGATAAACGCAAAGATACATACGTACATATACGCATATCATCGATAGCTTAGCATGCTTGCGAAAAAAAGCACGCTGACGGTAGGTCATCGAAAATGGAGCAAAAACAATAACATAACTCTTCAATTAGATACTCATTGTAGTTTAGTTTGTAGAATAGAAACTTTCTTTTCTTTACTCTCATTATTATACATACGTATGCACGAAAATAGGCAATTTAAACAGAAAGAACTAGTTCAGATAGGAGAAGACAACGTTCATTCGAGATCGGATTTCATAATCGTTGAATTCAAATACAAAAAGAAAATATGAAAACTTGATTGATTTCTTTTTCCTGTAGCTGATCTCGAAAATGCTCCAAAAGCGACGACTAGTACAAAAACACGTGCACCATCTCCACCAACAATTCGTGTTGGACATAATCGATTAGATGCGCAATATGTCTCACAATCGCTTGATACAACGGCGACGAGTGCACCTATTTCATCAGCTGTCAATGATACTGTTCGTTCAACAATATCAACTGGATCATTTGATTATCTTCGAGGTCCTCGTCGATGTGTACTCAAAGTAGATCGTAATAAAGGTCTTGGCTTTGTTCTAAGTGCGACCGGTGATTATGATCATACGATTACTGCTGTTGAAAAAGTTCGTTCATCGAATAATTCGCTGTTTTTTGGTCTAAATATCTATTCTCTTTTATTAGTTTTCGGCAGCTGATGTTTCTGGTTTACAAGTCAATGATGAAGTACTCGAAGTCGATGGTGTTGATGTGAGAAATGTTAAATATGAACAAGTATGTCTAATCGATTTGTCTTTTTTACCAAACAAACAAAATTTTTCTTCGTGTAGGTAGTCGAAATGTTAGTTACAGCCATGCGTACCAATGATACAATTGAGATGCGTGTTATCGATGGTAGTTCTCGTGAAGCTTATACATCTCAAACGGATATTCATAAACAAATTAATCCAGCTGGTTTATTAAATAGCAATAATAATAATAATAATAGTACTTCAGTTTTAAGTACTACACGATCACAACGTACCAACGGTGCTTCAGGCGACGATCTTTCTGATATAAATAGTTCCATTGGACCATTCGATAGTGTTAATCAGCAAAAGATTAATACTAGCTATCCGAATTTACCTGGTCAATTGAGACAATTCGATCATGCTACGAATCGAATATTAAGTGGAAGTGTACCTGCACTTGCAACAGGTAAACGACAGAAGTTTTGTTTTTTTTATCATTGTTATTTTTATAATTTTCTGTTTTTCGTAGGAATCACTGCATCGCCAAATGCTTTCAATCATCCAAAGAGTATTACAACTTTGTCTGAAAGTAAATCTTTCGAAAAGTATCGATACAAATAATCTTTTTCAATAATATCTAGAAGGTTCAATGACGAAACTATCGGATATTTCAACACAAGATGCACCAGTTGCACGACTTTGTCGTGTTAGAAAATTTCCTACATCACCTTTCTACGGCTTTTTCTTATGTGGTGATCCTAAAAAACTTGGGTAAATCAGCCGCTTTCTTATTTCTTCCGTTTCATGTTTAAATACTAAATATTTTAGTCGAGTATTTATTTCCGATGTAACAAAACATTCACCTGCTGCTGTATGTGGTCTTCGTGACGGCGATCGTATTGTTGAAATCAATGGTTCAACTATTGAAACATTAACTTACGAAACAGTCTTAGATAGAATAAAAGAACATATGGCACGAGATGATCTCGAATTACTTGTGCTGGATAAAAAAGCTCTTCATTGGTATCGTGAGAGAAATTTTCCGATTTCATCACGAACATTGCCAACGATTGTTCACATGGAACCGATCCTTAATGATGGATCGTTAGAGACTCAATCGTTGGAAGTACCTTCAACGCATACGAAAATGGTTGGATTTGCAGGTATGTGAATTCGATGAAGATAAACCTAAGAAAAAATAGATTTTCTTTTAGATCGACGTGTATCGAAAACAGGTCTCTAATTGAAATGTTGAAGATTTCTATTAATTTATCAAAAGAGTTCTAATTACTTGCCTCGTTTTTTGTTTTGTTTTGTTTTTTCCTTTTCGTTTGTTTCTGTATACAAAAAAAAATGTCCATGTGTATGTTTCTTCTTCTTCTTCGTCTTCTCTTTTATCAAATCCAAAGCCAAATAAGCAAAATATAATCTTATATGTAGTATGTAGCTTCTCCTGTTTGTTACCATCTGAATTCTTCTTATCTTCCTCACATGTATTCTATTTCTCATTCAGAAATCTTTTATCTTCTATATCTTCGGTTTTTCGTATGAGTATGTTCATTCGTTTTACTTTGTTTCATGTTTTTCTTCTTGCTTTCATAGTTTTTATTGTATATGAGAAGGTATAAGGATAGATAGCGAAAAAAAAGCAACATATTTGCACATTTACACTTTACATGTGAGGGTCAGATCCGTTAAGATTTGCACTTTCTTTTTCTTCCTAAATTCATTTCATTGTTCATTTTTTCGTATAGTAATATTCTTCCTCTTTGATTTTCAAAATTTAACATATGTCTTTAAAGAATAAATATTGAAATGAAATGAATTTGCTTTAATATGCTTCAATTCAATAAATAAATGAACTGTAACAAGAGAACTTGGCGTGCTTGATAATTGTCTCGATTCTATATTTAAAAACTACAGAGATTACATTGAAATAATTGTAAAGCATCATCTAAAACTTGACAAAAGATACGTAGATATATACACGTTGATAGAATGTAAAGAAACGATAGAGTTTTATGGCGACGACGGTGATTCTGTTTCATCTTCATCATATCCGTGAAGTCCGTACATTTTTAATTGATCAAGAAAATCTGTTGTTGTCCAATTATTAATTAAATGTTGATCATTTAGAAGACGATAGATATTTGCTATTTGTTGTTTTTGAATTTCTTCTTCTGAACCTTCAATTGTATCGATTAAAATATCATCGGATATTTGTTCATGATCATTTTCTTGTTGA
>ERZ778026.2979-NODE-2979-length-16084-cov-90.295402_pt1 | contig 16084 bp, 9 predicted proteins | sample MGYA00375756_ERZ778026 | MGnify/ENA primary metagenome ERZ778026 (study PRJEB29350, sample SAMN05389820) | bioreactor metagenome | isolation source: Ammonium sulfate bioreactor | place: South Africa: University of Cape Town | collected 2014-02-18 ... | reverse complement strand
AAGCGAGAACAAGATAAGGAATGAAAAAATCTTTATGTTTCTTCAGAATAAGAAATATTTGCTTTATTGTTGACTCATTGTCTACAAAACGCTGCCGACGTCTAATAAGTTTTACTAAAACAATAATGTTCATTACAATGTAAATAAAATAGAATGCAAAGTAATGAATGTATTTAATTATTTGATTTATAATATAGCCAATTTCAGTAAAATTTCGACAACGCATTTGCGGATGTTTCGTTGACAAACTCTCACGCATTGTGAATATATCGGGTAGGGTACTTGATAAACAAATAATTGAAATGAAAAGGCAAACTTTAATTGAACGACATCGAGAATCATGTAGACTATAATTTATAGAACATTGAATTAATACTCTTTCGATAGCCACGGCAGCAATAAACCAATTAAACATAAATAAAAGCGAAGGATAAACATGTTTTAAATAAATACATAAAATATAAATAAATAATATTGACTCTGACGGTTTGTTCAAACTTAAACCTATTGAAAAGGAAATCAAAGATGTAATACCGAAGAGTATTGATACAATAGAAATCATTATTAAATAAACTCCGAGATTTGTTTGACGTACTTTTCTACATAAATATGTTTGTAAACATAATAAACCATTAATTATAAGACAAAAAAGATAAATATATGCGGTAGCGAGTTCAATAAAATATGAGTTGTATGTCAATATATTTTGGGGTAAACCCAAATGCCATAAATTTCGAGATATTTCATGCTCACAGTGATCACCAGTAAAGCAATACAAGCAAAGGCATTTCGTTTGATTTGCTTTATTAATACCGCAAAACCCTTGACCTTCCACACAATGATCTTCTTCCGGTGAACATGGCATATAGGTATTAAATTCAATACATGGAGTAGAAGCAGTATTGTTTAAACAACTAATCGATTGCATTTTCTTATCTAAATGAAAAACAAATATTTCACGATGAAATGAAGAGCCAAAAAAAAAAATATGATCTTTCAAAACATTAAAAATACCTTTATGTTGTCGATTACAAATATTCATGCAATAGAAAACCTACTTTTCGTAATATATGTTCGTCACGAATATAGCTATTATCTACTAACATACAACCATCAAGCTCTACTAATAATAGAAAATAACGATAATTAAAGCTATATTCCTTTTGCGAAGTATTTAAAGAAATAGGATTAACCCATAAAGTATGCATTTTTATAATCATATAATATGAATAATACAACATCTTCATCATGCGCACTCTTAACCTGGTCAGGAGATACATTAAGTACAAGAATACCAATATTTGTTATATGTTTGATAGCTGTTCCAATTCATATCATATTCTGGATTCATATGATATCCTATCGATCTGTACGACAAATAGGAATGATTTGGCTTTATATTTATTTACTATCGGATTTATTTCTTGTCTTTCGTTTTCTATTATTCTATGGTCAACGAATCCAAAACCTTTGTATTCCACAAGCAACTCGAATTTATCTTTGTTATTTCGAAGCTGTCACTAAAATTTATACGAATATTATTCAAAGTTATATTCTATTAGGATTGAATGTTTGTCGGTATATACAAATTGTTTATAACCATAATGTTTACACAAAAAATCTTGGTACAATTCTTTTTATGCTGATTCTGATTTTTATTCTTCCATTAGCTAATATAGCTTTTCAATTTCCAATTAATTGGGCAGTTTTATCGAGAAGACTCGGTTCTCTCTGTGACATAGCATATACATCAGCTGGTGTTCAAGTTTATAATTTATTCATTGTTTATATTATACCAGTTTCATTGAATTTATTATTTCTTGGTCTTTGTATTCGTTTTCTAAGTTCAACGAGTCACATAGAAAATCAACAAATTCGTAATAATCGTCAAAAATTTCATCGAACAATTCTAGTTCAATCAATAAGGTTCTATTCCGTATGGATTGTATTATGGAGTCCATTTGTACTATCATTTCAGTTTATCAATATTAATAGTCTGACAGGAATATCTACAACACTTCTGAATTTTATTCAAACAGCTATTGATCCAGCAGTAGTTGCTTTGATCGATGTTCGATTTATGAAGTCATGGAAAAACACATACGGAAAACTTGTCGACAAAACAAAAAGAAATATTCATCCAACAAGTATTACGACAACAACAGGAAGAAAAAATTAATATTAATATGACAAAAACTCTAGCTGAACTCTTTATTACTAAATATGCATAGGGTAGTCAATAGATTGTAGGAACAGGAAGATAAAATTTTATTCCTATTCATTTTTTCTCATATCTTGAAGCATTCTAGTAGTGTCTGTTGTAGTATATTTTAAATTAGTTTTCCGAATACCTTTATTTTCCTGTGAAAAAAAACAGGCCATATATGCATTCACAAAAGCTCGACTTTTATTAGAGTTAAACTACAATTTACATTTACAGTGGATTAACTGATATTTATAGATCAATTGAGATTTCATATCGAATGATTTAATATTAGATTCGTTGACTTTTAACACGACAGAAATCATTGGAAGATGATCCTGATCCCGGTGTTGGACGTCCAATAATCAGCATTGTGAAATGAAATAGTAATGGTGTGAAGGAGATAGTTGACCTACATATAAGTATTGATTAAATTTACTTCATATATTTATTTATGTTCTATCACTGTGGTTCTTGAAGTATTCAATCTCACATTGAACATTTATCTATTTCCCACAAAATCCATGACCTTCCACACAATGATCTTCTTCTGGTAAACATGGCATATAGGTATTAAATTCAATACATGAAGTAGAAGTAGTATTGTTTAAACATCTAATCGATTGCATTTTCTTATCTAAATGAAAAATGAAAAAAAGAAATATGATCTTTCATATAATTAAAAATACCTTTATGTTACCGATTGGAGATATTCGTGCAACAGAATACCTACTTTTCGTAATATCTATCCGTCACGAATATAGCTATTATCTGCTAACATGCAACCATCAAGCTCCACTAATAATAGAAAATAACGATAATTAAAGCTATATTCCTTTTGCGAAGTATTTAAAGAAATAGGATTAACCCATAAAGTATGCATTTTTATAATCATATAATATGAATAATACAACATCTTCATCATGCGCACTCTTAACCTGGTCAGGAGATACATTAAGTACAAGAATACCAATATTTGTTATATGTTTGATAGCTGTTCCAATTCATATCATATTCTGGATTCATATGATATCCTATCGATCTGTACGACAAATAGGAATGATTTGGCTTTATATTTATTTACTATCGGATTTATTTCTTGTCTTTCGTTTTCTATTATTCTATGGTCAACGAATCCAAAACCTTTGTATTCCACAAGCAACTCGAATTTATCTTTGTTATTTCGAAGCTGTCACTAAAATTTATACGAATATTATTCAAAGTTATATTCTATTAGGATTGAATGTTTGTCGGTATATACAAATTGTTTATAACCATAATGTTTACACAAAAAATCTTGGTACAATTCTTTTTATGCTGATTCTGATTTTTATTCTTCCATTAGCTAATATAGCTTTTCAATTTCCAATTAATTGGGCAGTTTTATCGAGAAGACTCGGTTCTCTCTGTGACATAGCATATACATCAGCTGGTGTTCAAGTTTATAATTTATTCATTGTTTATATTATACCAGTTTCATTGAATTTATTATTTCTTGGTCTTTGTATTCGTTTTCTAAGTTCAACGAGTCACATAGAAAATCAACAAATTCGTAATAATCGTCAAAAATTTCATCGAACAATTCTAGTTCAATCAATAAGGTTCTATTCCGTATGGATTGTATTATGGAGTCCATTTGTACTATCATTTCAGTTTATCAATATTAATAGTCTGACAGGAATATCTACAACACTTCTGAATTTTATTCAAACAGCTATTGATCCAGCAGTAGTTGCTTTGATCGATGTTCGATTTATGAAGTCATGGAAAAACACATACGGAAAACTTGTCAATAAAACAAAAAGAAGCATTCATCCATCAAGTATTACGACAACAACGCGAAGAAGAAATTAATATTAATATGACAAAAACTGTAGCTAAACTCTTTATTACATATGGTAGTCAATAAGTTCTAGCAACAGCAAGATAAAATTTTATTCTTATTCGTTTTTTCTCATATCTTGAACTATTCTAGTAGTGTCAGATGTCGTGTATTAAAATATATAAGTATTGATTAAATTGCTTACGTGCTTGACGTGATTTACAACGTGAAACTATGAACAAGATCATAAAGCCATATTTGATGCTGAAAAAAATATCCTCGAGATGAACTTCCTATGAGCTGAATGCAGCACAAAGACTACGAGATATTGAAAGTTGCATTGAGAACTGATAGAAAATCGAAAATAGCTCATGGAAATTAAATATTGGAGCATCCGTTTTTCTCTCTGGACTTGTTCTTTCAGATTCATGGATTTCTAGTTCGTTGAAGAGTGTCGAACATTGAAAAGGATTTGTAGATGCGTAGTAAAGGAACACAGCGTATACAGCTTATACATGGGACTATAATTTTTGTTATATCCTGTATCTAATTTATGATCATAATTGTTTATACACAGACGCTCCATACACTTCCACTTGCTGAGAATAAAATTGAAAGTGACAAAATACAATGACTACTGTTCTCTGAGTATTTTACAATTATCTTCTCTTTTGTTTCTCATCATTATGGACATTAACTGATTTGCAACTGGATCATAATAAAGTAGAATTTCGTCGTTGTTCCCTACATACACAGATTTATTCTGTAGACACTTATTATATTAAGCCTCCACAGTAGTAATATCGGAGATCGCGGTGCACAATATATGGCTGCTGCCCTCAAAATCAACAAAGTCACTATTATCTTCTTGCTTTTCATAGTATTTTCCATTTGTCTTTTATTACAGATGCTTACCACATTAGATCTTAGATACTTTGGAAATCAGACGACAGTCAAATCATTACATTAATATACTATTAAACAGAGCACGGTTAGACTTTATTGATATGCGTATAGATGCATAAGCATATATTCATTTTTTTCAATATAGACACTATAAACACTCTTGAACTTCTAATGTAATTAAAAATCGTAAGCTGAATGATATTATTACAAACAGTATATCATCATTATTGTCCCTATTATCGCATTAGTGTAGCCCTTATTTTTTATGTGCTTTTATCTATATAGATGCATATATTCTGACAGCCCAGGTTGAACTCTATTATTGTGTGTCATTCAATAAACCTTCAAACAATATAGTGTATTGAAAACAAAATATTCTATTATCATATAGAAAAATAGAGTAAATTATGTTCTATGTTTCTGTCCTATGTCACGCCTTTTCAACTAATATCGCAAGGAACAATTTAAAAAAAAATATTTTTAGAAACACAAAATACATTAATTTTTTTATATAACTTCCAGACATATCGAGGTTTTAGTTATGCATTAATAGTGAACTACAAATAAGCTCTTTGCAAACGATTGAACCATTGTTCTAAACAAAATTCAAATTCAGGAATGTCATGACTATTTTCTTCGAAAATTGAGTCAGCCGGTGACCGCACAATTTGTCGCATGACATTTCGTCGCGTTCATTTCGTCGCGATCATTTCGTCGCATTATCATTTCGTCGCATGACAATTAGCCGCGTTCTTTTTGTCGCATGTTTTTCTCATTCTGTTCAATTAATGTTTGTTTTATAAACACATGATAAAATAACATAAGAAACTAGAGAGTGCATTTACTGAGAGGGTACTAATTGGTATCAAGCTGATTGAAAAAACGGATCGATAAAAACTATTAATATGATATACAGTTAACGCAAACTCATATTAAGAACAAATAATTAGCTTTGTTTAGTCTTTAACAAAATCCATCATAATCTCAGCTAATAATTCAACTGATCCAATGTTTAAAATGATATTATTAAGTTCAGAAACTATATATAGTTATTATGTTCTAAGCATTCCATATCTCCTTATCAGCACGTGTCATAAAAAAAATTCAAAAACATAATTAAAATGGAAAAGCTTCTTTCCAACCAAGACAAACCATTACTTGTTCATGATGGTTTTATTTACACTGTGGAACGTACCGCAGACTCAAAAATTTTATTTCGATGCAGAAATCGTGCTTGTAAAGGTAAATTTATTTTCAATATCATTAATCAACCAATTAAAAGGACTTTCTTTTTGTCAATTAAGCACGTTGCCACACCAATTTATCCATGGATAGGTTCATTATGACGCCAACGCTTCATTGCCATGCTCCACAACCAGATAAAATTTCAGCAATCAAATTAAACAATGAAATTAAAGATCGAGCTGCAACGACGAACGAATCATCAAGTTCAATTCTTCATTCAGCATTATGCACATTTCCATTAAGTGCAGCTGGTCAACTTCCCAAAACCGAATCGCTATTACTCAAAATTCGACGACAACGCACTGCGCCTAAAGTCGATGCGAACGGTCATTTACCTGAAGAATTACGAAAAACTTATCGTGATGAACCATTTATCTTGCACGAAGACGAACATTTAATTATTTTCACAACGAGAACCAATTTATCTGTTCTCAAAGAAAATAAACATTGGTTTGCTGACGGAACATTCAAAGTAAATTGCCAATTAAGACTATATCTTTCATATGATCATTTCTTTGAGGTGTGTCCTGATGATTATTATCAATTATTTACGTTACATGCAATGATGACCAATGCAATTATTCCTCTCGTCTATGGATTATTAATTGGACGTAGCAACGATGATTATAATCAATTCTTCGAAAAAATCTTTGAACAAGACGATTTTGAACCAGAATCGATTATGACCGACTTCGAAGCCGCCACCATTAAATCAGTTAAATCAATGCTACCGAACACCTTACATAAAGGTAATACTTTCACATTCTTTGAAAAGTTATTTCAACTTCTCTCATAGGTTGTCTATTTCATTATTCTCAAAGTGTGTGGCGGCAAGTTCAAAACAAAGGATTATCAACTAAATACAAAGATGATGAGTGTTTTCGTTTAAACGTAAAAAAATTGATTGCTCTCGCTTTTGTTCCTTTAGGTGATATTATTACTGGATACGAATTAATTGTCGAACAATTTGACGACGACGCCGACGATTTACTCGACTATTTCGAAAAAACATGGATCGGTGAACGAAAAAGAAGAGGTTAGTGCAGTTTTTTATTGAGAGATTATTAATTAATTTAATCAATTTAGGAGCTGGTCGAAAAAAGCCGCTCTTTGATCACAAATTATGGAATATTCATGATCGTGTCGTCGCCGCAGTACCTCGCTCAAACAATTCTGTCGAAGGTTGGCACAATGCTTTTGCCAGTCGTGTCTCAATCGTTCATCCCAACATCGTCAAGCTGACCGAGAAGATTCGCTGCGAACAATCGAAATTCGAAATCGACATTGCGAAGATTCTCCAAGGCCACGATATCAAGACAAAAAAAGCTTGTTATCGACAATTGGACGAACGAATTGCTCGGCTCATCAACAATTATAATCCATCGCAGCTTGATAACTTTTTAAAAAATATGGCTGCTAATGTTAATCTTTGACTTTTTTATTTTCTACTTATTTACAATAAATATTTAACAAACGAAGCTAAACTAACTTATCAGTTCTATACCTTTAAGGATAGCTTTAATTAGAACAATCTATTACATACATAGATGAGGATGAAGAGAGCGAGAGAATTGTGCGACGAAAAGAACGCGACAAATTGTTGTGCGACAAATTGATATGCGACGAAATGAATGCGACAAAATGAACGCGACGAAATGTCGTGCGACAATATGAACTAGTGCCAGTCAGCCTACATCCTGGGAACGATCTACATTGAAAAACAAATCGGTCACGTTAATATTCTCTGAATAAAAATGCACTTCCTAGCTAAGTTGATAAGAACGTATTTTCCGAGAAATTGTTCATTAAAAGAGACACCCGATCAAATGTTTTTATTTTTTTGCTTCTTAAAAAGAAATTTATCTTCTACTCAATGTCGGTTATTTAGTTCAAATGATACCAATATAAATACCACCCTCAAGAACCTAACAGAAAATATACTTTTCGTAATATATGTCCGTCACGAATATAGCTATTATTTCCTATCATGCAGCCATCAAGCCCTACTGATGATAGAAAATAGCAATAATTAAAGATGCACTCATTTTGTGGAGTATTTAAAGAACCAGAATTAATGCTGAAAGTATGTACTTTTACAATCATATAGTATGAGTAATACAACATCTTCATCATGCGTAGTTTTAAGTTGGTCAGAAGATACATTTGGCACAAGAATACCAATATTTGCCATATGTTTAATAGCTGTTCCAATTCATATCATATTCTGGATCCATCTGCTATTCTATCGATCTGTACGACAAATAGGAATGATTTGGCTTTATATTTATTTAATATCAGATTTATTTCTTGTCTTTCGGTTTCTATTATTCTATGGTCAACGAGTCCAAAAAGTTTGTATTCCACAAGCAACTCGAATTTATCTTTGTTATTTCGAAGCTGTCACTAAAATTTATACGAATATTATTCAAAGTTATATTCTATTAGGATTGAATGTTTGTCGGTATATACAAATTGTTTATAACCATAATGTTTACACAAAAAATCTTGGTACAATTCTTTTTATGCTGATTCTGATTTTTATTCTTCCATTAGCTAATATAGCTTTTCAATTTCCAATTAATTGGGCAGTTTTATCGAGAAGACTCGGTTCTCTCTGTGACATAGCATATACATCAGCTGGTGTTCAAGTTTATAATTTATTCATTGTTTATATTATACCAGTTTCATTGAATTTATTATTTCTTGGTCTTTGTATTCGTTTTCTAAGTTCAACGAGTCACATAGAAAATCAACAAATTCGTAATAATCGTCAAAAATTTCATCGAACAATTCTAGTTCAATCAATAAGGTTCTATTCCGTATGGATTGTATTATGGAGTCCATTTGTATTGTCATTTCAATTTATCAATATTAATAGTCTGACAGGAATATCTACAACACTTCTCAATTTTATTCAGATAGCCATTGATCCAGCAGTAGTTGCTTTGATTGATGTTCGATTTATGAAAGCATGGAAAAGCACATGCAGAAAACTTGTCAACAACACACAAAGACAGATTCAACCAACAAGTATGACGACAACAACAGGAAGAAGACATTAATATGACAGAAACTCTAGCTATAAACTCTTTATTACTAAATATATATTCACCTTTAAAAACAATACACTAATGCAATCAAAAGTTTATGAAATTGAATTGTTCATTTTTTCCTAGCGATAGCTCACAGTTGAGAGTGCTTGAGGGTGAGAGTGTGGAAACGTTACAGACATATTGAAGTACCTCGCATATAACGATGAAAAATCGAAATACGAAATATCGGTTGTTGACCCCAGAGTTGCACTAATATTGAACTCTTAGAACAAAATAGATTCCATAACTATTTTAAGAGAATGAATGTTCTTTTAATGTAAACACATCGTTTATCTCTCATCATACAGTAATTAAATGAGATTAATTAGAGTAAATAGTAGGATAATTAACAATAAACAGTGCATGACTTCTGTACTATATAAAGAGTTTAGGTTCACGTTGAAAAGAAACATTTTTTCTTAGTGGCACAAAATGAACGAAACAACAACACTTTCTCCATGTATAGTTTTAAGTTGGTCAGAAGATACAATGGCAGCAAGAGCACCAACAGTGATTATATGTTTGGTAGCCTTACCAATTCATTTGGGATTTTGGATTCATTTATTATTCTATCGATCTGTACGACAAAGAGGAATGATTTGGCTTTATATTTATTTAATATCGGATTTTTTCCTCATCATTCGTTTCTTATTATTCTATTTTCAACGAACAGAACGAATTTGTGTTCCTCGAACACCACGAACCTATCTATGTTACTTTGAAGCTATTTCAAAAATCTATACAAACATTCTTCAAAGTTATATTTTATTAGGATTAAATGTTTGTCGTTATGTGCAAATTGTTTGGAATCGCAATGTTTATCTCAAACATATGCGATTATTTATTCTATCTTTGATTCTTATTTTTCTTCTACCAGGAATAAATGTCACATTTCAATTCTTGATCAATTGGACAGTTTTATGGCGAAAAATAGGTGGTCTATGTGACATTACATACCTTGCAATTTATGTTCAAATATATAATCTGATTGTCGTCTATTTTATACCAGTTTTATTGAATATCTTATTTCTTGGTCTTTGTATTCGTTTTATAAGTTCAACTGGTAACATACAAAATCAACAAATTCGAAATAACCGCCGAAAATTTCATCGTACAATCTTAAAACAATCGATTTTGTTCTATTCAATATGGATTTTACTATGGAGTCCATTTGTACTTTCATTTCAATTTATCAATTCAAATAGTTCAGCAGGTATATTTACATCACTTCTTAATTACGTTCAAGTGGCTATTGATCCAGCTATTGTTGCTGTTATTGATGTTCGATTTTTGAAAGCATGGAAGAATACTTATCGAAAACTCGTAAGAAAAACACGAAGATATATTCAACCTACAACAATTTTAACTGCGACACATACAGCAAAAAAATATTAGCCCGAAATAGCCAAGAGAAAAGAATTTTATTTTGAAAACAAATGATGACAAATACAATATTAAATCATTTGTTTTTTTTCGAGAAAATATAATTGGCTGAATACTTGTTTCTAATGTTCGAACACCTACACGACGACGCTGATGACAAGATAGTTTCATCAAACCATGAGCGAATGTTTTTCGAAATAATGGTGATATTAATAATGAAATATAAAATGGTTTAACACTAATCAAGTAATAAATATTTGCACTTATTGAAAAAACAAACATAACAATCGTACGTTGATCGTTTGTTCTAACTTGATCCAATGTGAATATGTAATACACATAATAGATAATCCATTGCATTGAAAGAAATACTGTTATGAAAATTTGACCAAATATCATGACGATAAATTGTGTTCGATATTGTCGAGAATTTCTGCCATTGATTCTTCTTGTTCGTTGTTGACTCTGATGGATATTTCGATAGGTTAGAAAAACGAAGATTAACATTAAAATTGGCTGAAGTAAACCATTGAAAATGATGTATAAAATATTTGCTAGAAGGGGATTGTTTAGTTCACACCAGAAAAAAGACTTTTGGAAGAAAAATATACCAGTTATTGTTAAAAGAAAGCAACTAATCACAGCAAGAATACTCATTATTGATACATATTTAAGTTGAAGAATTCGACGAATTGATGATCGAAGATCACATGTTGCTGCAAACCGATCGAGAATTGATAAAAGTAAAAACTGGGATGGTAATTGTCGAAAGAATCTCAGAAGAAAAAGATTCAGTTGACATAATCCAGTTGAAGCAGACCATGCGATAGATATATTAAAATTATAACTAAGATAATTTGAGAATACATTGATTAAAAGATTGAGTATGTCAGCAATTGAACCCAAAAGTAAATAGATGCAACATGTTTTCAATCGAAGTTTAGGTTGAAGATAGATAAACAAATTGCCAATAAATCCAAGTATACCCAAAATTAAGAAACTTGGCAAGGCATATTTATTGACATAAAAACCTATTTTAGATAAATCGCTCATCGTTGTGTTTTAAAACGCAAACTGAGATATAGAGATGAAATTTAAGAACATATATATATTTCCACACAACACTTCCGGGTCTTGTATCTTAGCATGCTTGACGGATATTTGGAAGTATATTTAAATTCAGATATTAATTAAACCCTAAAAACATAATGGCTTATATATCATGAATAGCGCTACTAGTAATAGGAAGTTTTAAATTTATTTAAAATTTTCCTAGAAAAAATATACTGTTTTTTAACGGCCAATCCAAAGAAGCAAGCAAGTTCGTTTTTCGTTGATAGATCGAACTTCACAGGTAAAATTTTTCAATCTTGGAATATTTCGTTTCAACCACAATTGAATATTGTCAATATTGGATTGTGCATTGTATTCAAATTTTAAACTCGATAATTGAAACATTTGTTCGAATATGAATACGATATTATCAAATGACATGACACTAATACTTACTTTTATTAAATTACTCGAAAATATTTGGCTAAGTTTTTCTAGTGCTTGACGAGTTTCTCCATTGTCCTCCTTCTCCGATATAATATCTATCAGACTTAAGAATTTGATTTGTTTGCTTAAAATTGAACACACTTCTTGATTTTTAAAATGATGTGTTATTTCAACTAGACAGTGCCATGTTAATTGTAATGATTGTAAATTTGTCATGTACATGAGTAGATAGGAAAAACACTCTTTCGGATTTATTGGATTTCCTTGTTCGATAGTTAAATGTTTGATAGTTGATAAATCAATGAAGCTATCGATTGGCAATGTTTTGTATAAATTTCGAATAGTCAACGAATCAAGATTAGAAAAATAATAATTATCGTTAATATTTTTACGAGCACCATCATCAATAGAGAAATACAAATTTTTAACAGTTGCATATTGAGATTTACATGGAGTTGTTAATGTTTTTGTTGAGAAAAACAATTCAAATTGTTCGTCACAATATGGTAAAGTGTAGAAATTTGTACGACATAGATTTCCAAGATGATAATCTACATATGAATAGTAATTACAATGGATAATCCACTGTTTTTCTTCTAACCAAAATGGTGTTTGAAATGTCGATAAGTTTTGAGAAATATAATGGTGTTGCAAATTTGGATGAATAGCAAAATGAAATTGTTTTAAATCCGATAAATACATACGAATCAATGATTCCCATTGATTCCCATGAACAAATCTCATTCCTCGTATTGCAATGAATGTCAATTGTTTTAATTTTGGCATCCATTGAAATAGTAAACCAATTTCATTGAATGTTACATTTGATTTTGGACGAAGTTTTATTTTTAATTGATGAATATTAGTTGTTAACGATGAATTCACTATTCGATTGGTATCATCAGTAATTAATTCAACATTTAATTTTGTTAACAAAGGTACAGATAATAATAATTCACATAATCGACTCATTGAACAAGTCGTTACTGATAAAGATTTCAATGATGATCCAAACTCTATGTTTGGTATCAAACTATTTTTAAGATCAATTGATAGACATGTTAGTTTAGGTAGAAATTTGATTTTTGGTAATAATTTACTAAGATTTTGTTCAGTAATTTCAATTAAATTTAACGATTCTATATTGATACATTTTCGAATATAAAACAATTGAAAGAATGTTCGTATCTGTTGACAAGTATCATCATTATCGGCTAGGATTAATGATTGAATTTGTTCGCATGTGATCGATTTACATACAAAATCGAATTGAGATTTTGTACACGATTGAAAATTAAATCTATATTTCGAATAATTTTGTAGAAGAGAATCTATTCGTTGATTTAATCCGCTGAATGCATAGAGAATATCGTAACTTGTTAAATATTCGAAAATTTCGTAGAATAATTCATTAGGAAATCGATTGAATAAAAATAATGCTGACATGTTTGTGTGTTTGAGAGAAAAACAAAAGTTTCTACTTTCTTTACTCTTCTTGTCGCAAGCGTCGAGTAAAGTTGTGTAATAACAACAACGTGCTGTCACATATGCCTCACAATTCTTATTGGTCATTTTCAGGATAAAATAAATTATTGACGTTATATATCAAATGACACTGAGAAAAAAACTATACTGGAGAGAAAATCAAAAGGGAATAAATATGCTTGATTTTAATGAAATCTACCATTTAGTTTAATTCATACAAAATGAGTCTATCATTACATACGTTGCCCGTAGAACTTGTTTACCGTATACTAAATCACTTAGACTCTGACAGTTTATTTATGTCAACGTCTGAATATCATTAATAGCAACTATCCACGATATCAGGTAAATTTGAACATAGACGTTAACAATACATAAGTTTTCTTTTATTTACAGGAGCTGACATATTTGAACCTGCATGAACATTTCATTGGAAATCATGGTGCTCTATGTTTAAGTCAAGCTTTACAAAACAATACGGTAACATTCAGTTTTGTTTTTATATCGATGTAATTATTTTCAAGACTATCCTCTCGATTTTGCTTAGACATTAACACACCTCAATCTTAACGAAAATGGCATTGATGATGAAGGTGCACGATATTTGAGTCAAGCATTACAACATAATACAGTAGTATTCAATTTGTGTATGCAGACCTTTTTTTTAGTATTGATTTTCTTATTTTATTTAGACATTAACAGAACTCAGTATAGGTCGAAACCTAATTGATGGTGAAGGTGCGCAATATTTGAGTCAAGCTTTACAAAATAATACAGTACGATTTCATGATCTACACAATCAATTCTAATATCATAGTTATTTGATTTTGTTTATAGACATTGACACGACTCGATCTTTTCTGTAACTTTGTTGGTGATGAAGGTGCTCGATATCTGAGTGAAGCATTGCAAAACAACAAAGTAACATAACATTCAATCTATTTTGTATAGATAGTTTCGATATCAGATGTTTTTATTTTGTTCAGACATTGATAGAACTCGATCTTCACTTTAACTCCATTGGTGATGAAGGTGCTCGATGTTTAGGTGAAACATTGCAATACAATACGGTAACATTTAATTTGTCTATAGACTCATTTTGAATTATTTCTTTTTTCATTATTTTAGACATTGAAAGAACTTCATCTTTCATCCAATAACATTAGTCCTGAAGTTGCGGAGTATATTCGCACGTTGAATAAAAGAGAAAATTTAAAGATATGGATAAATTAAACATTTTTTTATACAAAATAAACTTGAACTAAATCGTATACATTTTCATCCTAATAAACAAATTCTTAAATAGCAATTGAGTTTATTTTAGCTAATTTATTCGAAGGAGATATGCGTATAGTGTTTTACTTCGTGGAAATTCTGTTCCGTGGACAAATGAAATTGCATCTGGATATGGTTGTCTATCTTACTTGAAGTAGTAATACATATTCTCTAATCATTATTTTAGAACAAAGTGAAATTTCAATAATCATATCAACGTTGCAAAAAATGGAACGACTAATTTCAATAAATAATGTAAAATGTATTCAATTTCGACTACGAATCCCATTTGATCAATATTTTCTAATGATTAGAAATTCAGATGGGTATTCATCTTATGTAATTCTAATTTTTATGACTATACTATTTAAATAAATATTTGTAGATTGAACAAAATACAGGTGTGAATATGGAACGTACAGTAATATTAGAACATCTTGATTGTATTTATGAATGAACTATTATGCATGAATTACTACACACGTTAGGTACTGATGATAAATATAGAAGGATAAATGTTTTTTTGTCGTTTCAAAAGGTTTTTATCACGAACAATCTCGACTAGATCATGATAATTATATTTGAATTAATTACACAAATATTCAATTAGGTAGAATTGAAATATGATATTAAGATATTTTCGATGTGAAATATAGATGCAATACATAATTTTGAAAAATATGATTCATCATATATTGATGATACTCAAAACACTCCATATGACTATGCATCAGTGATGCATTACAATCGTTATACCACTTTCTTCCAATGATTATCCAACAATCGAATCGTTATAACCAGATGTTCAAATTGGACAGCGAGATGATATGAGCTCAATTGATATTCAAGAAGTTACGATTGATTTATAAATGCTCATTAACTGGCAATATTTTTTTTAATAATCTTTTGTCATATTTTAGTATCGACTGCAACACAATCGAATCTATTTGGCATCATCTTTCTATTTTCACTAAATCGTTTTATCTTGATTTGATACATATATTATTCAAATAAAACTTTCCATTAGTTTTCTTTTAAACCTCATTCGAAAAAAATCATATTTATTTATTTATTTATTTATTGTTTTATTCGTTCAAAAATCAATTAATGACAATATAATGGAATTGTACGCTTCTTCTAAATCGATTATTTGTCGAACGAAATCTTCTTTTG
>ERZ778026.2957-NODE-2957-length-16179-cov-33.790251_pt1 | contig 16179 bp, 6 predicted proteins | sample MGYA00375756_ERZ778026 | MGnify/ENA primary metagenome ERZ778026 (study PRJEB29350, sample SAMN05389820) | bioreactor metagenome | isolation source: Ammonium sulfate bioreactor | place: South Africa: University of Cape Town | collected 2014-02-18 ... | reverse complement strand
TTTTTATAACTCCATTTATAGAAAAAATATATTGAATAATATTTCTAGATTTTATTTTATGCATTTTATAAATAAAAATGATTTCATAAAATCTAAAATATGAATCTTTTTTTATTATATCTCTATTATTAAATAAGAAAAAGAGCTTGTAGTTTTTTTTAGGAAAAAAAATATAAATAAAATAGGCCCTACCGGATTCGAACCGATGACCCGCTGCTTGTAAGGCAGCCGCTCTACCAACTGAGCTAAAAGCCTTAATTATTGTTTTATATATTTTAAAACAAAAAATAAGAAAATGCAATTTGTTTTTTCTTTTATTTTTTTGGTTTTTTTAATTTTAAAAAACCAAAAAAATAAAAGAAAAACAACTAAATATCAATTTCTTTATTTTGTTCTAGTTCTAATTATTTGGTTTTTAGAACAAAATAAAGAAATTTCAGAATTACATACTATTTTTTATAATTTTACTATTTATTCCAGGTTTTAACCAGGTGTTTTTTCCAAAAAAAAAAGTTTATTCCATTTTTTTTTACTTTTCCAAAAATAAAATTTTTGGAAACCAACTAAGTTTTTGAAAAAGAAATGGAAGCGGAACCAACTTTGTTTTTAGAAAAGGAAACCAATCCTGTTCCTGTTGGAATCAATTGTCCTAAAATTACATTTTCATGCAATCCTCGTAAAAAATCTGTTTTTTTAGTTAAAGCACTTCGAACTAAAACTCTACTAACTTCTTGAAAACTAGCTGATAAAAGAAAACTTTCTGATTGTAAAACACTTTTTGTAATTCCAAGAATAATAGGTTCATAAATAGCTGGACGTTTACCTAGAGAACAAAGTTGATTGTTTAATTTTTGTATTCTTATAAATGGGATAAGTTCACCAGGTAATAAACCACTATCCCCACCAGCTAATATACGTACTCGAGTGGTCATTTGGCGAACAATAATCTCAATGTGTTTTTGAGAAAGTTTTACTCCTTGTGAAGAATAAGCTTGTAAAATACTTTGGACTAAATAAAACTGGATTTTATTTAAACTATCCGCTACAGCTTCTGATAAATTAGTATGGAGATTGTGAATTGATACTTTTTTGTATTTTAATGATGATATAAAATATTTTTTCAAACGATTATGTACACTATTTCGAATAATCGTACCACCGTGAGTCTCTCGTGCTTCAAAAAGCTGTTCAATTTTTGGAATACCTTGTACAATATCTTCCGTTTGTAAACGTCGTGATTTTAATGTAACTAAAAGATCCTTTTTTTGGATTAAATCATGTTGAAAGATATGAAGAATTCCACGAGCAGATGCTAAAAAAGGAATACCTAAACGAATGGTAAATTGAGTAAAATTTTTGTTTAAAATAAAACCACTAGTTGAAGATGCAATACCAGGAAAAATTTCTGTTCCCAAACGAAAAATACTACCTATTTGAACTTGTTTATTTTTATTAAAGTTTTTTGTATCAGATAAATTTAATGTGACAAGATTTTTTCTTGTCAAAATACATATAACACTTGTATTTTGTTTTGATTTCAAACGTCGAAATTCACCATCCTTTGTTATTTTAACAAAACTTGTAGTTATTTTATTATTGGGAATCACCCAACTATTTTCAAATATTTCAAAATAAAATGAAATATTTTCAGGTAATGAGAGAAAATTGTAGAAAAATAAATTTAAACCTAGAACAGGTAGTTTATGTTTTTTTACATAATTTGATAAAAAATAACTTTGATTTACTCCTTTAAATAACAAAGGGGCATTTAAATTAATTAATAGTTTTAAAATATTTTTTGACAAAAACCAACCTCGAGATACAGATAGTACCCATTGAAATTTTTTTCTTAATTGTGGATTGTTTTGAAAAATGGTAGATTGTTGTTTTGTAAATAATGGTGAATTTGTTAAACAAATAGTATTGATTTTTTTCATACTATTCCATTGGTTAATTAAATGTTGTTTTTGTGGTAAAGAAAATTCATTTATTCGAGAAACAAAGAAAAAACATTTTGTTGTATTTGGATTAACTTGTTGAGCTTTTCTTACCACAGGTCTCATATTTATATTTGGTTTATTGTTATTTAAATTAAAATCTACATTTTCTAGTTTATAGTATAAAAAACATTCAACAGAATTTCTTTTATTTTGAGAAAAATTATCTTTTTCTTTTGTAAAAAAATTAAAGTTACTAGTATTTTGGTAAATTTTTTCTGAATAATTTGCTATTTCAGAACAAAAAGAATTGTTTGTTAAAAAATGTTCTTTAGAATACCAAATATTTTGGTAATATATATTTGACTTTTTGTTTTTAAATGATTTAATTAATCCAATTTTATTTGTAGGAATATATGTAATAGATATTTTGGAATTGAAAAATGATAAATTATCAAATCTTTTTCCTTGTTCCAAAATAAATGATTTTTTATTTGTTTTAAATTTATTAATTACTTTTTTTCTTGTTTCCTTTTCCTTTTGTTTTTCTAAAAACAAAGTAGGTTCCTGTTCTTTTAGAACAGGAAAAGAAAAAGGAAGCACAGAGGTTTTAGAAAAAGGAATATAAATCCAACCATTTTTTTCTTGAAAAAATATCGAAGAAGTATTATATATAACTGATATTGAAGATTTAACTTTATTTAAAGCGGTTTTTAAAAAACCAGTATGGTTAATCGAAAGGCTAGTAGTTAACGCAATAGTGTTTTGTGCTTTAGTTTCTTCCAAATTAATGGAAGGGACGCAAATCACGTTATCGACAACGTTAGGAGTAACCTCAATAATATAATTTTTTTGCTTGGAATAGAAAAATTTTGTTTTTATTTTTAGGTTTTGTGACGAAATTTTGCTTGAAAATCCTATCTGTGTAGGATGGTATTGTAATAATAAAGATTGTTTGAAATGATTTTTTAAAAAAAAAGTCATTCCAGCATTTTTTAAACAAACTAGAAAACGGGGTTTTTTACATTCATTTTTATTTTCATTTTTACTGTGTAAAAATAAAGAATGTACAAAATACCATTTTTGAGTTTTAGTTGGAAGATAAAAAAAGCTACCGTTAAACCAATTATTCTGAAGAATTTTTTGACCTTTACTTGAAAATATAGACAAACTGGATATATTATTTTTTATTGCAGAATAAAACAAAAAATTAAAAAAATATCCAGAAGTAGGTATAACTGATGTTTTTGGAAACCAAATTAAAAAATTTTGAAGTCCTTTTTTATTAAAAAATAAAAATTCTTTTTGATTAGATCGATTTTCTTTTCCAAAAACAAAGTTTTTGGAGTTTAGTTTGTTTCCAAACTTTTTGGAAGGTGTAGTAAAACCTGAAGAATTTTTTAATAGCATGGAATAAGTTACTTTATGAAAGTTTATTTTTTGCAGTGATAATGAAACAAGATTTAAACCTAAACAACGTTTATTTAAAATAGTATAAAAATTACTTCTATTAGCAAGGTAAAAATCATATTGAAATAATGAACTATTAATGGAAACTAAATCTCCAGGTCGAAGTATAGTTTTTGCAGTATGAAATTCGTGCTGATTTTCAGAGGAAAAAACCCAAAAAGCACCTAATCCTTTTAATGTTCGAATAGAAGGGCCTATTTCATTTTGTTTTTTTTGTATTTTTTTTGTTTTTTTAGTTTTTGGTGGAAATTGTTTTTGTTTTAAAATACTCATTGATTCAAAATAAATTTGTCCATCAATTGGCGAAAAAACAGGATAGGTAGATTCCGGCATTTTTTGTTTAGACTTTTTAAATTGTGATGATTGAGCTAACACTTGTCCAGTTTGAACAGTTTCACCATGTCGTACTAATAATATGCTACCTGCAGGTAATTCTTGTTTTTTTATTAAATATTGTGGTTGTTTTGTATCAAATGATTTAAGTTTTAAAATAATGTTCTGAGTAGTATTACCAGTATTTTTTAACATATAAACAATTTTACCGTGTGGCGTTCTAACAAAATGACCTGGTAATCCTGCAGTATATTCGATGATTCCATCATAAGGAGCTATAAAATATTTCATAGCTTGATCTGAAAAAATTCCAACACCCCCTGTATGAAAAGTACGCATAGTTAATTGGGTACCGGGCTCTCCAATAGATTGAGCAGCAATAACTCCAACAGCTTCACCTATGCTAACTAAATTGCCATGTGCTAAATTCCAACCATAACATAATTGACATATTGAATTTTCTGCTTGACAAGTTAAAGGAGATCTGACAAAAACTTCTTTAACGTTTTTTGATATTAATTTAGCTAGAGTGGGGGTAATTATTTGATTTGTGTTTAAATGAAAAACTTGTTTTAATACTAAATCTTTTGATAAAACACGGCCTACTAAATGTTGTTCTAAATCTTTATTTTTTAACCTCAATCCTTGAGTTGTACCACAATCTTTTGTTGAAACAATAACATGTTGAGCTGCATCCACTAAACGTCTTGTTAAATATCCTGAAGTAGCAGTTCTTAATGCAGTATCCACTAAACCTTTTCGTGCACCATAACATGAAATTAGATATTCGGTTAGTGTAAGGCCTTCACGAAAATTACTTTGAATGGGAAATTCTAATATAGCACCTTGAGGATCTGCCATTAATCCTCGCATAGCAACAAGTTGACGAACTTGAGAAATATTTCCTCGTGCTCCAGAAAATGCCATCATATAAACAGGATTTACTGGATTATTATTTTTAAATTGTTGTACGGTAGTTTTTCTCAGAACTTCACTAGTTTGATTCCACGTTGAAATCATTTGTTGAGATTTTTCTACACTGGTTAAATTTCCACTACTATTCTGTTGTTGAAATAAAGAAATTTCCGCTTTTGCTTGGGAAATTAATAAAGATTTTTGCGATGGAATTTGAAGATCATCTAATCCTAATGAAACACCAGCTACAGTTGCTTGATGAAAACCTATTTGTTTTATTGTTTCTAAAAAATCTACGGTAATTTTTTCACCAGAATTTTTAATAAACCAACTAATAAGATTTTTTAATTGATTTTTATCAAAACACGCATTAAAAAAATAAGTTTTTGAATAATTTCTAAACGTGAATTTTGACATAACAAAATATATTCCTTTTTTTTTATTGCGTTTTTTTTTAATTAACAAAGTTAATTAAGAAAAAAATATAATTTATTAAATTAATAACCAAATATATTTTTTATTAAATTTTTTTTAGATTTTTACCTTGATTTAATTTTTACTTTTTAAAAGTGAAAATATGGAGCATTGAGCATTGAGCTCTGTTTCAGGTTCCTTTTCCTATTCCAAAAAGCACAGCGTACGGAGTTGGTTTCCAAAAATGAAATTTTTGGAAAAGAAAAAGGAAACCAACTTGGTTTTTAGAGCGGCAAACAGAACTCAAAAATCCAAATAAAATACAACTTAATTTGTTTAATTATTTAAATTGGAAAATTTTTATGGAAAAAGATTCTACCTGCTGTAGTACGAATATAAACAGAATTTTCCGTATGATGAAATTTATAAAAACAATTACTAAATTGTTTTAATTTATATAATTCACGATCATGAAAAATGTATTCTGATTTCCCATATAGATCAATACGAAATTCAATTGGTTGCTCTAAAGATTTAGATTCATGTTCACCAATAAAATTTTGTATTAGACCAAACCAACGTACCCATATTGGTGTATGAGTTTGAATAATTCCCTGATCGTAGCATTGTAGCACTTGATTTAAAGTGGAAAAATATAATCCAGATGTTTTTCCAAAAACAAAGTTTTTGGAAAACGAAAAATTTTTTGTTTTAACTAAATTATTTTTATAATTTTTTGATTTTGAATTTTTCAAAATTGTTAAATAGTAACAACCAAGAACCATATCTTGAGTAGGTAATAATAAAGGTTGTCCAGAAGCTGGTGCTAAAATATGATTTCGAGACCACATTAAATGAAAAGCTTCGGAACGCGACGCAGCTCCTAGCGGAATATGAACGGCCATTTGATCTCCGTCAAAATCTGCATTAAAAGCTGGACAAACAAGTGGATGTAATAAAATAGCTTTTCCTTCAACAAGTCTTGGCAAAAAAGCTTGAATACCTAAACGATGTAAAGTAGGTGCTCGATTAAGTAAGACCGGATGATTTTTCATTAGTTCAGTTAAAAGAGACCAAATAATAGGTTTTTTTTGAGTAATAATTGTTTTAGCTGCTGTTGTTGTTAAAGCTAGACGTTTATTTCGAAGTTTTTGAATTAAAAAAGGTTGAAAAAGTTCAATAGCCATTTGTTTTGGAAGCCCACATTCATAAATTTTTAAATTAGGACCAACTACAATAACTGAACGACCTGAGTAATCAACACGTTTTCCTAAAAGATGTTGTCTAAAACGTCCTTTTTTTCCTTTAAGTGAATCTAAAAGTGATTTTGTAGTTTTTCCTGATTCCACACTTCCTGTTTTAAATAAACTATCAACAGCTTCTTGAACTTGACGTAAATTATAACACCAAGAAGCCCAACTTCCACTTAAAGCAGTATCAAAAATTTTAAATTGTGTAATACTATTCACTCTTTTATTACGAGTTAATACTTTTCTATAAAGACTATTTATATCAGAAACAATAAGTTCACCTTGAATTGACATTATTGGTCTTAAACCAGGCGGTAAAACAGGTAAATAACTTAAAATCATCCAAGCTGGGTTCATGTCTGTATAATAAAAATCTCGAAAATATTGTAAACGTTTAAAAGATTTTTTTTCGTATTGTTTTAAACGAGTTATTTTTTTCAAAATTTTCTCTCGTTCTTCAAGAAATTCAGAATCAGGGCCAGAAGGATACCATTTTAACTTATCTTGTAAATAAATAATATAAGTTTTCACTAAATGATGATGGAATCTAAATTCTTGAAGTATTGGTAATAATTCAAAATATGAGAAAATTTTTTGAAAAACCAAGCCTCCAGTTTGAATAGGATAAAATTGTTTATGGAAGGGTATTTCTTTCCTGGTATGATTTTTTATAATTTTTCTAAAATTATAATACGGAATCGATAGTTCATAAGATTTAGCTTGTTCAGAAATATAAAATATAAAATCTTGAATGTTTTCAACTTGTCGCCAAGTAGCATCATAAGCTACACCATATAAAAAATTTTGTGTTTCTAATTTGGTTGGTATCCTTGCATTTTTATTTTGGAAAATACCATTTCCAGTTGTTGTTGGTTTAGGTTCCTTTTTCTTTTCCAAAAACTTCGTTTTTGGAAAAAAACTGGAAAGAGCATTATTTACAAAAACATTGTTTGTTGTTTTTCCTTTTTCGTTTCCTTTGCCGTTTCCATTATCGTTTCCAACATTTCTGTTTGCAGTTGTTTTAGAAATGGAAACTAAACCAACTGAATTTTTACAAACGGAATTATTGATATTACGAAATAGTTTTGGTTTTTTGTATTTTGACGTTATTTTAGTATTTTGAAAATAAGCAAATTTTCGACGAATAAAAAATTCAGTAATAGATAAATTTAATTCTGATTTATAAATAAAACAATTATTACTGTGTAAAGTAAAATTTTGTTTTTGAATTGTTATATTTTTTTCAAAAATTACTCGATATATTAATATACGTGATAAAAAATTCGTAAAATACGGTGGTAATTTACAAAATTCAGTTCCATACATTATCGCTTGAATTCTTTTATTCGACCAACCTAAACATAAACTCAAAGGAGATGGTTTGTGAGACGCATATAATGTATGAACTATTGGTTGTTTAAATTTCACATATCCTAGACGATAACGTCGAACTCTTGATGTAGTTTTTTCAACACCACATTTTGGACAAAAACCCATATAAAATTTAGGTTTAGCACATGCACAACTATAATCAATTACTGGGCCAAAAATACGTTGACAAAAAAGACCATTTGGTTCAGGTTTTAACGTTTTATAATTTACTGTTTCCCAACTAGTAACTTCACCAACAATTTCACCATTTGGTAATTCACGCTCTGCCCATTTTCGAATCTGTCTAGGCGAAGCTAATCCAATTTCTACTTGTTGAAATTTTTTCTGCATAAAAAAGTTAATGAATATATTCTGTTTTTAAATTTCTATTTCCATTTCTTTTCCTTTTCCAAAAACAAAGTTTTTGGAAAAGGAAAAGTAAAAGAAATGAAATAATCTTGTATTTATTATTTTTTACTGTTCTTAGTTTCTATGAAGAAACTAAGAACAGTAAAAATAATAAGCGTGAACAAAAAAGAAAAAAATTACAAAGTAAAGGAGAGATTCTTAGGATTTTGTTTGATTTTTGTACTATAAAAATGAATAAAAAAACTAAAAATAAAATACATAAAAATTTTTTAAAAAACTACACTATAAACTTTCTAAAACGTTTAAATTTTCAGGTGTAATGATTTGAGTTTTTTTGTCATATTTATAAATCTGTAAATTAAAACAAAGAGATTGTAATTCACGAAGAAGAACTTTAAAACTTTCTGGTTGTCCAAATTTTAAAGATCGGTTTGTATAAATTCGAAAAACCGCTTCTTTTCTTCCATCAATATCATCTGATTTTATAGTTAAAAGCTCTTGTAATGTATATGCAGCACCATAGGCTTGTAACGCCCAAACTTCCATTTCTCCCAATCTTTGACCTCCATTTCGAGCGCGACCTCGGACAGGTTGTTGTGTTACAGCAGAATAAGGCCCTGTAGCTCGAGCATGAATTTTATCATCTACTAAATGAATTAATTTTAACATATAAGCATAACCTACTGTTACCGGTTGATCAAAAGATTCACCGGTTCTACCATCAAATAATTTTATTTTTCCTGGATGTTGTGGTTCAAATAACCAAGGATTTGCGGTTTTTAGAGATGCTTCATAAAGCTTGGAATATACTAGACTTCGAGATGCTTCAGCACCAAATTTTTCATCAAATAATTCAATTTTATAGGATTCATGCAAATATTTTCCTGCAAAACCTAATAAAGATTCTAAAATTTGACCCACATTCATACGTGAGGGAACACCTAAGGGGTTTAAAACGATATCTATGGGATTTCCATCTGGTAGATACGGCATATCTTGACATGGAAGAATTTTTGAAATAATACCTTTATTCCCATGACGCCCAGCCATTTTGTCACCTACTTGTATATTTCTTTTTTGTAAAAGAGCGATTCGTACACGTAAAATGGCATTTTTTGGTGCAAGTGGTAAAACATCAGTTTCTTTAGGTGGCAAAATTTGTACATCTAAAACAAAACCTTCGACACCTTTTGGTACTCGTAAACTTGTATTTTTAAAAGTTGGATTATCGCGTTGCCATATAACATTATAAAGTTTTTCATATTGTTTATAAATAGAAGGTCCTTTTGGACTTAATGGACTTATTTTTCCAACTAAATAATCACCTTCCTCTACCCAACTTCCAATTTCAATAAATCCATTCGAATTTAAACGTTGGAGTTGTAATATATCTTTTGAAGACGCATCTATTTCTAAAGGAACTTTATTTGTAATTGTTTCAAGTCCATATTGAGTATTTTTAACCTCAACTTCATAATAATCAATATGTAATGAAGTAAAAACATCTTTTTCTAATAATTTATCACTAATTAAAATAGCATCTTCAAAATTATAGCCTTCCCATGGAACATAAGCTATAAGAACATTTTTTCCAAGAGCTAATTTCCCTCCTGCACTTGCTGAACCATCTGCAATTATATCAGTTATCTGAACCCAATCTCCCTCTTTTAAATTAGGTCTTTGAATAATACATGTACTTTGATTTGTACGCTGATAATTATCTAAAGAATAACTGTATTCTTTTTTTATAGAAGATTTTTGTTTTTTTATTTGTGATAAAGAGAAAATTCTATTTTTCAAGTTTTTATTTTCCTGTTTTTTTAAGTTCCAATTTTTGTTTTTCCAAAAAATTTGTTGGTTCCAAAAACTTTGTTTTTGGAAAAGGAAAAGGAACTCCAATTCTAGTTCCTGTTGTTTTTCGTTTCTGTAATTTTCTAGTATAGAATAAAAAAGTACATAAAATGAAAATACAAGATGAATAGGAATAACAACTGGGAAATGAAACCCTGTTATTTGAAAAATTTTCTTAGAATCAAAATATTTATGATTATGATAATTTAGAAAATAGTTAAATGTTTGAGTTTTAGACAAAAAAGTTAAATGAGTAAAAAATTTTTTTTGTTGTTTATGTTTTTGATTGACAGCTTTATAATTTTTTAATAGACTAAATTTATTGAAAACACTAGCATTATTAAAAAAAGATCGAATTTGTGGATTTTTATTTGTGTTTATGTTTTGTTTTTCTTTTCCATAATTTCCTTTATAGAGTTGAATTTTTGTAGAAGAAACAGCAGTAATATACCCTGTTTTAGAAGAACGTATCCCATGATTAACATCAGAAATTACTCTTGTTTCTAATCCAGTAGATACTAGAGCATTTTCAGGTCGTAACAAAGGAACAGCTTGTCTCTGCATATTTGAACCCATAAGAGCTCGGTTAGCATCATCATGTTCTAAAAAAGGTATTAAACTAGTAGCTACAGAAATCATTTGTAAAAGTCCAATTGATTGTTTACTGATTTGATTCCATATAGTATATTCAAATTTCCAATTTTTTCGAACAGGTAAATCTGTTTTTGGTAATTGATTCCAAGTTGATAAACAAATGTCTGCAGGTGCTAAAACTAAATATGATTCGGTTTGGGGTGAAAGATAATGAGCTTTTAATTCTTTTTGTACTTGACCTTTATATACGTCAAAAAAAGGTGTTTCAAGAATACCTTGAGAATTTCGTTGTGTATAAACAGTAAAAGAATTAACAAGACCTGCATTTTGACCTTCTGGGGTTTCTATAGGGCACAATCTGCCATAATAGGTAGGATGAATACCTCGAATTTGAATAGTTGTTTGTTTACCGCTTACACCACCTGGACCTAAAACGGTTAATCGACGTTTATGGGTAGTTTCAGCTAATGGATTTGTTTCATCCATAAATTGTGAAAGAGTTCCTCCAGTAAAAAAATTTTTCCAACTTTTACTAATATATTTAGATAATAGTGATCTATTAAAACGCCAAAAAGTGGCACACTCGTTTCCAAAAATGAAATTTTTGGAACTAGTTGATATGTTACTAAATTTTCTATTAAGCACAAGTTCAAATTCTTGTAAGCCACTGTTTAATTCATCATATAAAAATTCACCACAACCCCTTACTCGTTTATTATCTAAATTATCAATATCATCAGCAACTTGTTCATTACATAAAAGCTTGAGAGAAGCTTTTGTTGCTAAACTTATATCATCTGCTGTTAACCATGTTTCAGTAATCGATAGAGTACTTCCTAATTTTTCGCAAAATTGTTTTCGACCAAGATATCCTATATTTCTATTTTTATAATTCCAAACATTTTTAAAAAAAAACTCTTGAGCTGTTTGGTCTGTCACAACCTGTTCTCGGGTTTGAGAACTGTATTCGAGATAATGTGCATATAAATATCTTTGTGCTTGTTTTTGTGTAACCGGGTGTTTCCATAAATTAGCACGTATTAATATACGATCATTACGTGTTTTTTCATCAGGTTGTAATTCTTTTACAAAACTAGCTTGTAATAGTTCAGAATATCCAAGATTTTTGTAAATTTCTGAAAGCGAAAACCCTAAAGCTTGAAGAAAAATAAGTACAGATATTTTTTTACGAAGAAATCGTGTCGTAATCCAAATTCGATATTTTTTATCTATTGTTATATTTATCCAACTGCCCTGTTCTGGAACAATCCGTATAGTGGCTACTCGTGTTTTCGAATCTTTTGATAGTATATAAACTCCTGGATTTCGAATCATTTGATGTAAAACAACTCTTGGAATACCATTTATAATAAAATGACCTTGCTTTGTAAGTAATGGTAAAAAACCTAGAAGAATCCACTCCAATTTATTTTTTTTCCAGCCTGAAAATTTCACTAGAACAGGAATATAGATATAAGAACCATAAGTTTTTCCAAAATGTAGAGCTTTTTTTGAATCAAGTTCAGGTTTTTTAAATTGTATCCATTCTGGAAACAATACAATTTCCAATTTATGATTACTTTTTCTAAAAATGAAACTCTTCTTTTTTTTTAAACTTCTAAATAATCCACATTGGAGGAAATTTTGAAAACTATTGCGTTGAATATCTATTAAATCTGGAATTAAAACATATAGATCATTGTAATAAAACCTTCTATTAAATTGGTCTTTAACTAAAAAATTATTTTCATTATTATGTTTATTTCTAGAAAACATTTTATTATTATTTGGTATAATTTATATAACTTTAACTCAAGTGAAAGTTGTATTTTATCTTTTGTGATACAGATACACTAAAAGGTTCTAAATATATTCAAGGTGGTATAGCCAAGTGGTAAGGCAGGGGATTGCAAATCCCCGATTCCCCAGTTCGAATCTGGGTGCCACCTTAATTAGATTGAAAAATAAAAAATAATATTTACAGATATTTGTATTGAATTTATTTTTTAAAAAAATTTTTCCTTTTTTCTTAAAATTTTTTTCCAAAAACGAATTTTTTGGAAAAGGAAATAGTTTCATTTTTGGAGCAAAAAGTGATTACAAAATAAAAATGCACATAGAAAGAAATATTTTAGTATTTATTAATCATAAAAGTATAATATTAGAAGGTGCATTTTTTACATTTTATTCAGTCATTTTTACAATGTAAAAAAATAAATCTAAAAATATAAAAAAATAAAAACAAAAGTTTTTATTCATTAAATTTACTAGAAAAATGTTGAAGTTTTATTATAATAAATAGTTAGTACTAGTTCTTACATTCATTATATGATAAAAATAAATTATTTATCAATAATTCTTGAATTCTTGAATTCTTGTTTAATAGATAATTTCAACAAAATAGACAAGGAAGGATTCATTGTAACTTTTTACAAAGTAAATCTCCTGGCATTATCAACCCTTAATGTTGCTACTTTTCAGTCCTCACATGTTTAATGGTCGATTTCCCGAGAACAATGAATCCTATTTTCAAATATTAACACAATAATATTATATTTGTCGATATATTTAAGATAGAAACAGTAAATAATTTTCATTATTTACTATTATATTTTTGTTTGCTTTTTTCTTTTATTTTGGTTTTTTCTTAATTAACATTGTTAATTAAGAAAAAACCAAAATAAAAGAAAAAAGAACAGTATTTAAGTATATAAAAAAAAATTACTAAACTTAAAATAAGCCTAAAGTAAGTGAAATATCAATAGGTAACGCTGCACCAATTCCTAACCAAATAGCAACTACTGTACCAATAAGAAATACTGTTGTTGCAACTGGTCGACGAAACGGGTTTTGAAATTTATTGATATTTTCAATAAAAGGAACTGTTAATAAACCAGCAGGTACAGAAGCCATAAGAAGAACACCTAGTAATTTATTTGGTACAACACGTAAAATTTGAAAAACAGGATAAAAGTACCATTCTGGTAAAATTTCTAACGGAGTTGCAAATGGATTTGCTGGTTCTCCAATAGCTGCTGGATCTAAAACTGATAATCCGATAACTGATGCAAAAGTGCCTAAAATAACTACCGGAAAAATATACAATAAGTCATTTGGCCATGCAGGCTCTCCATAATAATTATGGCCCATTCCTTTTGCTAATTTTGCACGTAATACTGGGTCTGACAAGTCTGGTTTTTTAGTAACTGCCATAAAAATAATCTCCTTTTGCTAGTTAGTTAATAACTAGCGTTTATTTTTCAGTTCATTTTTTTATTTTAAAATGAAAATATTTTGTTCCAAGTACTCAAAATTTCAAACTAAAATAAAACTTTTTAAATTTGGTTTTTTCTTAATTAACAATGTTAATTAAGAAAAAACCAAAAATAAAAGAATAAGAACACGATTAAAAAGCCTAGATTGGTAAATATTAAAAATTATTAAAGAGGTCCTGAAATACCTTGTTTACGAATCATTAAAAAATGCATTAGCATAAACACAGCTGTTAATAGCGGTAATACAAATGTATGAAGACTATAAAAACGAGTTAATGTTGCTTGGCCTACACCAACACCACCACGTAATAATTCTACCAGCCCTGGACCAATAGCAGGAATAGCATCAGGTACTCCAGTTACAATTTTTACTGCCCAATAACCGACTTGGTCCCATGGTAATGAATAACCTGTTACTCCAAAAGAAACAGTACATACAGCCATAATTACACCAGTTACCCAAGTTAATTCACGTGGTTTTTTGAAACCACCTGTTAAATAAACGCGGCAAACATGTAGAATCATCATTAAAACCATCATGCTTGCAGACCAGCGGTGGATAGAACGAATTAACCAACCAAAATTTACTTCTGTCATAATATATTGAACAGATGCAAAAGCTTCTGCAACAGTTGGTCGATAATAGAAAGTCATCGCAAAACCTGTAGCTACTTGAACTAGGAAACAAGTAAAAGTAATCCCACCGATACAATAAAAAATATTTACATGTGGAGGTACGTACTTGCTAGATATATCATCCGCAATTGCTTGAATTTCAAGACGTTCTTCAAACCAATCGTAAATTTTACTCATATATTAAATTTTTATTATTTATAAATATATGTTTTAAAAACTTTTTTATTTTTTTTTCAATGAGTTCTTAAATCATGTAAGGATATTTATTTTTTAATTAAAAAAAAGTAAATATAAAGAATTAACAACCACAAAATAGAAAATAATGTATTAAAAATAGATTAAAAAAGTATTAAAACATTTACGTCAAAAATCAAAGTTTTTGACAAACCAAAAATCACAATTAGGCTAATAATATTTTTTTTTTCTATCCGTTTTTAAAATTTATTTTAAAAACGGATAGAAAATAGATTTATAAAAAAAGTAATAAAAAACAAAATATATCAATATTTTTGAATTTTTTAAATATAATTCCTTATGAAGGAGTTGACCATTTGGTATCAACCGCAACTTGATCGACAATACCATATTCTTTAGTTTCACGAGCTGACATAAATTGATCACGATCCATATCACGAGAAATTCGACTTAAAGGTTGCCCTGTTCTTTCAGCATAAATTCGACCAACTTCGCGTCGAATACGCATAACTTCTTGAGATTCAGAAAGAACTTCAGAAGCTTGACCTTGACTCCCTCCTTCTGGTTGATGAATCATAATACGAGAATGTGGCAATGCAATACGTTTTCCGTAAGCTCCGCCAGCTAAAATGAAAGATGCCATGGAAGCTGCTGTTCCAACACAAATTGTGGTAACTTCTGATTTAATATAATTCATAGCATCATAAACAGCAATTCCACATGTCACCGAGCCCCCAGGGGAATTTATATAAATATATATACCTTTATTTTTTTCTTCAGCATTTAAATATAACATAATACCGATGAGTTGATTTGCTAACTCATCATCTAATTCTCCGCATAAAAATAAAACACGTTCTCGATATAATCGATTATATAAGTCTACCCATTGTGCTGCGGGTTCACCAGGGAGACGAAAAGGAACTTTTGGTACACCGATTGGCATAATTATTATTTTTTTTTTATAAAATTTATTATTTTTATTTTTAAAATAAAATAACGTAGTTATTATAAATAAATTTTTATTTATTACGTTATTTCTCATTATAAATTAACTTAGAACTTTTTTGGAACAATTTTATGTTCAACCTTTTTGGAACAAAAATGAATGGAAAAGTACAAAAAAAAATTTAAAAAAAAGAATTTATTTTCTAAGTTTTATAAATTACAAATTTTAGTATTTATTATACTTTAATTTTTAATAAAAGAAAAGTGTAGAAATAAAACAATATTAATTTTCTTCAAATATATTTTTTTAATTATTTACATTCTTTTTTTGCCTTTCTAAAAAAATCAATAAATAAAAACAAATAATAAAATTTAAAAATTTTTCATTGTTTTTATTTATGGTATAATATTAAAAATAATTATATTTTTTGATTTTTTTTAGTATCAAAATTTTTTTTTATTAATTTATTGATATTTTTTATTTAAAAACGTTTTGTTATGTTTACATTTCTTTTTGCTTTATATTTTTGGAAAAATATAAAGCAAAAAGAAATTGAAATCTAAATAAAATTAAAAAATAATAAAAAGAAAGAAAGTAAAAAAAGAGAAAACTTTAGAGAA
>ERZ778026.2954-NODE-2954-length-16204-cov-11.116540_pt1 | contig 16204 bp, 30 predicted proteins | sample MGYA00375756_ERZ778026 | MGnify/ENA primary metagenome ERZ778026 (study PRJEB29350, sample SAMN05389820) | bioreactor metagenome | isolation source: Ammonium sulfate bioreactor | place: South Africa: University of Cape Town | collected 2014-02-18 ... | reverse complement strand
CTCGCGATATGTTAGTGGCGTTGGGCGAGCGAGGGACTGATGGTGGATGGCTCCCAAGCTCGAGGTCGAGCTCGATGCGTGGCTCCTTCGCTTGCTGCTCTCGTGTCGTGTGCATCGTTCTCGCCAGATCATCAAGTTGTGCCACGCACTCACACACTCACACGCTCACACGTGATGGATGCTCGATTGGCTCATATCTCGTTACCACCACAGACCAAAGAACGAGTGGTCTCGTTCATTACGGCGCTCAAACGCAGGTACGAGCCATCGCTCGTCGATGCTCCCGATCACGATATCGACTCATGCATCTCGCTCTACCTATCTCTATCTATCTCTATCTATCTCGCACACGCCTTCTGATAGAGATGCGATGGGCTCGTTCCCCGTGGCCAAACAAACGGCCGAGGTACTTCGAGACATCCTCTCGTCGAGCAAGTGGGCGAGCCCCAAGCACGCGCTGCACCTCGTACGCTCGGTCGGGAGCGTGTTGATCGACGCGAGCCCGGTCGAGCTCGGCATCGGGAACATTGTGCGCCGAGTGCTGTACTTTATTCGAGAGGCGTACTTTCAGATGAAAGCGCAACAGAGCAAGAGACGCAGCGGCGGTGCCGGAGGCAGTGGCGCCGGAGGCAGCGGCAGTAGTGGCGGCGCCGCTGGCGTCGCTGAGCCGGCGCTGGTGCTGGCGCCGACCCTGTCGGATCTCCTGAACCCCAAGACAGAGGGCGTCGATTACTCGGAGCCATTCAGTATGGATTGAAGTTGGCGTGCTTGAGATACGGCGTGCTTGTGAGCGTTGTAATGACGCGATGGTGCTCGTGGTGTGGCGTGCGCTCTTGTCAGACCTCAAGAACCCGGTGCTCGAGGACATCAACGAGCTGATCAACGAGCTATCGACCATCTATCACGATGTCGCTGCGCAGTCATTGGACCACATCCATGCCAAGTACGTCCTCGTACGAGTCGGTTGAGAGAGAGAGAGAGAGAGCTCGATATATTAACCAATGATACGTCGCATCGATACACACACGCACATTTATGCGGCTGATTGTATCGACGCTTGATTTCGTTGGTGCCGATTCGACCGAACAGCGAGGTGATCATGACGTTCGGTGGCTCGGTGACGGTGCAGAAGTTCCTTGAGAAGGCAGCCAGCAAGAAGGAGAAGAAGCGACGACAGTTCCAGGTGTTCGTGGCCGAGGGTGCGCCGTGGTTCCGCGGCCGCGAGATGGCGACCAGCTTGGCGAAGGCCGGCCTCGAGACGACGCTGATCGCGGACTCGGCCATCTTTCCGATGATGAGCCGCGTCAACAAGGTCATCATCGGCACGCACGCAGTGCTGGCGAACGGTGGCTTGCTGGCGCCAGCGGGAACGCATCTCGTGGCGCAGGCGGCGCGGTACTACTCGGTGCCGGTGGTCGTGTGCACCGGCCTGTACAAGCTCTCACCCATCTACCCGCAAGACCAAGAGAGCTTCAACGACCTGACGTCGCCGGGAGAGATCCTGCAGTTCGAGGAGGGTACGTACGCAGGCAGACACGCCATCACCTACCGTGTTGATGCTCTTGCACACTCACGCATGTTTGACTGCACGATGAACTCGTGCAGTTGATAGCATCGGTCGAGCTCTCGAGGACCAACGACAAGTGGTCGACGTACAGAACCCGCGATACGACTACATCCCACCCGAACTCGTGTCGCTCTTTGTGACCAACTTGTACGCTCGCGTTCTACGAGAGAAAGGCGCTTGCGTGAATGATGATGGTGGTACTGATACCTGTTCTCTCGCTCTCCCTCTCTGGATGTGGGTGTGTGCACACGTAGGGGAGCGCACAATCCTACGTACATCTACCGCCTTTTGGCCGAGTACTACTATCCCGAGGACTACCAACTATCTGAACTGTAAGAAGCTTTGGGTCTGTCGCCACCAATACACCCGATCGTGCGCATACATGATGGAAGCGCGCCTCAGTTTGGCGCATCTATCTATTGTCGAACCTCGTAAGTGCTCGTTGGGTTACGCGTCGCTCGGGTGCCTGGGCATCGTGAACATTTGATGCTGTTGTTGCTGCTGTTGTTGGTAGTAGGTCAGCGCCTGTCGGTCGGCGATCAAGCACACCAGGTCCGATTGACGCTGCTCAGCCTCTTGGACCTGGGCGAGCAGCATTGATTCGCGTGCCTCGGCCTCGCGTTGCTGCTCGAGCAGTGCCTGTTGGAGCCGCGCGAGTTCGGCGTCCTCGCGCTCCTGCTCGAGTCGTAGCGCTACTCACGCACCGCCCGCCGCGTGTGAGAGACGACACGGCAACGAGTACGAGAGAGGGCACGCACCATCCTTGTGCTGGTTCGTGATCGAGAGGAGCTCCTGCTCGGCCGCACAACGACGTTGTTCGAGAGCCGAGAGTGCCGCGCGACTGCGTTCGATCTCCGCGGTACGTTGAACCAGCTCAGCTCGCAGCTGCTCGGCCTGCTTCTTCAAGCGAGGAATCTCAGCGCGATACTCCATAGTACGAAAGCCACGACCATCACGCTCGAACGCGTTGGTCTCGAGCATCCATTGCGAACTGACACACACCGAGATAGATATCTCTCTCACAGTGAGCGCCTGGTCGAGACCGAGCTCGCTCTCAGTCCCAATCGATCGTACCGCAGCTGGATCTCGAATGTCTCGAGCTGGCGGTACTCCTTCTCCAAGCTTGCAAGATCCCCGCGCCGGCTCTCGAGTAGCTCGCTTCGAAGACGCTGCTGCAGCCGCAAGTCGTCGAGCTTCAACTTGAGCACCCGCAACGCCCTGCCGGAGCGAGGTCGAATTCTTCAATGAGTACGAGAGTGGCACAGCAACAAGCGCGGCATCATCGCATCGTAACGTACGTGCGATCGAGCTCGAGGTCCAGGAACGATTCATGGCGCAGGTTTACGTGTTCGATCTTACGTTCGAGAGCCATTCGATATTCGCGTCGATCCTTCAGCAGCGCCGCGACACGCTCAAACTCATCACGCAAGGCCGAGATCTCTTGGAACACCTGATCCATCGTGTTCTTGCTAGGTAGCCACGAGAGAGAGAGAGAGAGAGAGAGAGCGCAACGCGCGTACAACGTGAAAGCGAAGGAGGGAGATATTTTGGCTAACCTCGAGATATTTTCTCTCGGCTCCGCCAGTAGTTCTGCACCGCGTCGCTCTCGAACTATCGACGCCATTATCACGATACCCCTCACTCTGTACAGGCTCCTGTGTCGTATTCACGATGGCGGCGTTACGGTAAGCAGAGCCACTCTACAGCGTATCCAGCCCTTGCAGCACCCGGATATCAGGCAGAGCGGTGCGTAGTTCGGCGTGTGAGATAATTACACGTGTGATCATCATTCAGCGCGCTTAATAAATCGAGCGACAGAGGAAGAGAAACAATGACCATCTCTCGCGCCGGCGATATGCCGCCCCGGCTATAACGATTCGACTCAGCAGCAGCGAGCACCATTCGATCGAGTGCACTGTTGGCGCACTGTTGCGTTCGCTCGCGCGAGTGCGCCCGGGCTTGCGTTCCCCCGTAGCCGCGAGGCGCACGCGAGGGAGTTTGGCCGGGCGCACTCGAGAGCTCGTGTGTTTATCGCTGACTACCGAGCGTTTGGAGGCGGGTTGTGCCCTGAAAACTCGCAGAGGCCACGGGGCACGGGCGCCACCACTGCGCAGTCAGCCTCCGCCGCAGCGTCATTTGCCTGGCGCCCGCCCGTCCTTTGCTCGCTCTCTGCTGTGCTGCTGGCCGAGCCTCTCCTCTCCTCCCTCCCATCTTTCTTTGGCTTGTTGCGCACGCGTGCCACCTCGTGCGCCCTCGACCGACCTCTCGTAGCAGTCGTAGCAGTCTTGTTGTACCAACACCGCCGCGTCCTCGTTGTTCCTTCCTCGTGTGCGTGTATCTCCCTCTCCCTCTCGTTTAGCGCGGTCGTGGTTTCGATCGCCAGTCGTGAGTTCACGCTGCATCCGCCCGCCACGGACCCGGCTTCTCCTACGCCCAGGATGGGTCGGCCACGCAAGTCCGACGAGGAGAAGCGCGCCACCAAGGCCGCCTACAACCGCCGCTACTACATCCAGGCCAAGTCGCGCATCCACGCCTTGTCGGCGCAGGTATCGGAGCTCAAGTCGCAGCTCGCGCGTACGCGCCCGGGCGATGGCATGCCGGTCGATGCCGCTCCCACCACGCCTCCGCTACCGGCCGCCTCTGCGCATATGCTGCCTCTGCCACCGACTCTCCACGCCGCGATCCGTCCACAGGACCGTCTATCGCTCGAGGTACGCTGCGCCTCCTCGTCGTCGTTGTCGTTGTCCAACGTTGGCTGTTCATGTTGCTCGCCAACGACAGCTATCTCGTGCACCTCGAGCTCGCTAACAACTCGCTCTCTGTGCGTGTGATGGTTTCTCGCTGTGCGTGTGTTCGTGTCTTGGCTGGCCGGTAATGCTCGGTATCCGCGGCGCTCGCTGTTAAGCTGCTTCAGCAACAACAGCACCAGCACCATCACCATCATCATCAACAGGCCCAGCAAGCGTTGCTGCTGGGTGGCGCCGTGCCGCCGCCACCGCCGCCGTCGGCCCTCGCGCCTCCGCCCTTGCCAGCGCAGCACCACCATCTCCGTACGGCCGGCAGCGCGGTCGTCGGAGTTCCTCTGCCGATGAGTGGCGCCGCCGGCGGGCCCGTGCCACCGAGCCCTCTGGCTCCGCAGCCTCCGCTCGTGTTCCTGGCCGACATGGCGGCCGAGGCGCAGCAGCAACGCGCGCCGAGCGTGCTCTCGAGCACCGCCGAGTGGAACTTGCAGCTGCTGGCACGCAATGCGCAGGCGGCGCTCAAGCTCTTCCCGCGCAACTCGAGCCGTCGCCGCACTCTGCTGCGCACGCTGACGGCCGGCATCAAGCTCGAGGACCTCTCGGTGCTGCTCGGCTCCGAGGCCGCGACTGGTAGTGCCGCGCTGCGATCCGCATGCGCCTTGCCTGACTCGTCTGCCAGCAACGCTCCCGCACCGAGCAATGGAGCGACTGGAACCACCGTCGCTGCTGCCGCCGCTGCCGCTGCCGCCGGAGGCTCGGGTCTCGCGAGCGACGTGTTCGACGAGTTCGAGCTCGACACCGACAACATGCTCGAGGACGGTTGGGACGACGAGCACGAGGACGATGACGACGACGACGCGGCGCTCGACGACGACGACGACCTCTCGCTGTACCGTCAACACGGCACCATGCATCTGCCGGTCGGCTTGCAGCTGCAGTACACGAGCGAGCAGGTGGCGCTGCTGCGCGCCTTCATCGACGACGCCTGCGAGCAGGCCGACTCCGTACGCGTTAGCAACTGTTCGCGCCGCGAGTTGTACCGTCGCTACGTCGTGTACTCTCGCTACCGCGCCTCGGCGCTGCGACCGCTGTCGTTCGCCAAGACCTGCAAGGTGCTGGCGCAGTACACGTGGCGCTACGAGCAGAACCCGCAGGCATGCGTGCTCTGCGATCGCCTCACCTTCTACCGCCATCTCGCCACCACGAGCCCGGCGTCGGGCTCGCGTCGAACTGACTCTGCCACTCCGGCGCCAAGCTCCTCGGCAGCCGCCGCTACCTCTGCTGCTCCCGCTGCCTCTACCGCCGCCGCCACTGCCGCTGCCTCCTCGTCCTCGTCCTCGAATGGCACGGAGACACGCAGCAGCGCCGAACTCTCGAGCGATCTCGCCGCACGCATCGCGGCTCTCGAGCAACACCGCGAGCGCCAACGCCGCCAGCAACAGTGCCTCGAGCAGCAGCTGCAGGCGCTGGTCGAGTCGCGCGATCCATCGTGGGTCGTCGTGGTGCAGGACTTTGCGGCGCACCTGAGCTGCGGTGCATCGGGTGCTGGCGCCGGCGCGCACCGCGCCCTCGTGGCGTACCACTACCGCCCGAGCGAACCCAACCGTCTGCAGGAGCTGTACTTCCACGTGTCGCCGACGCTCGCCAGCGTACGCCAGACGCGCAACTTTGTGCGTGCCACTTGGGACGCCTTGCTCGAGTTCGAGCCCTTCCACGGCGCGGCCCGCATCGACATCTGGTCCGATGGTGGGCGCATGCACTTTGCGCTGCTGGCGCAGATGCGCTACTGGTCACGAGTGCAGGCCACGCGTCGCCCGACCGCCATCACGTGCCACTACTTTGCCTCGTACCACGGCGAGCACGTGTGCCAGTCGGCCACCACCGTTCTCGAGCCACTGGTTCCCACCGATGCGCGCCAACAGCACCACTGTGTGCTCGTCGCTCCGGGCGAGATCGTCAACCGCGAGTGTGCTCCGGGCGTGCTGGAGATCGATCCGACGCCGATCGAGTACCTCGATGGTGAGCTTGAGCGCGACAGGTCTCCGGACGCTGCCGCCGCTACCGCCACCACGTCGTCATCGTCGTCGTCGTCGTCCACCTCGACCTCCACCACGACGTCGCCTGCCTTGACTCCCTTGCTGCCGAGTGGCACGCTCGCCACCGCCAAGAACTTGCGCCGATTCCTCAAGTTCTCGTTCCCTTCTCGCCATCGAGTACGCGTCTATGCGGATTCGGCGCAGCCTGACTCGGCCTCGGTACTGTTGGTTCTATAGCACTCGCTACCTCTCCCAACCATCTCTATCTATCTATCGTATCTCTCTATCTCCTCTCCATCCATCCACCGATGCATCCAATTATCTATCGACCTTCGAATCGATCCTTCATATGTTATCTACCGTACTTGCTCCGTTCGGGTCTGCGTGTCGAGTCTGCTGCGCCGCCAGTCGACGACACCTGCCGCCGTCGTATCCTCGTAATGACTTTCGTTTGCCGTTGCATGTACAGCGTCGTACTCGTCTAGCCCACAATTGCCTGCTTGTTGCTTTGCTTTGCTGTCATCCATGGAGCGCACAACCCACTGTACCACAACCCACCACCCTCTCCCTCCAGTGCTCTCTGGCTCTCTCTCTCTCTCTCTTTGTCTAACTCACTATCTTCGTTTGTCACGTGGTTGCTCACACCATTCACACAATCCAATCCAATCCACTCTCGACCACCGAATCCAACAATACACACGTATTGCCATTGGCTGCCACGTCAATCAATCGATCAATCCGAAAAACCAAGAGGCAGAGAGTTGAGATCGCTCGATCGGTCGATGGTGCCGGTTGTTGCTTGTTCGCTCGCTCGCTCGCTGTCGTACACGAGAGAGAGCCCACGCGTCTGCGTGCTTGTGTGCCCGCACCATGGGGACTGCGGCATCGTCTCCGGCACGCTCTGGGGCGGTGACGTTGACCGAGGAGCTTGTGTCGAGTCGCTTGGCGCTGCTCGACCACGAGAGCCTCCGCCATCGGCACGACGACGGGAGGCACTCGCTCGTGCCCGACACTCTGCTCGCCCTCGATGATCTCGAGCGGCTGCTGCTCACTGCCACCGCCAGCTCGCCATGTTGGCAGATCCTACTCAAGACCAAGGTCGATCAGTGGCTGGTGCGCTTCGTGCTCGAGGGCCATCGCCGCCACCGCCGCTACCACGACGCCGCCGCCGCGGCATCTGGCGCCGACCTCGATGCCTCGAGCACTCCGTCGCCGTGCGCCGCCGCCAACGACGAGGACGCTGCCGGCATCCCCGAACAACCGCACGCCCCAAGCTCCGACATATCAGCCTCGTCGTTCAGCACCACGCCGCCCTCGTCGGCTGCCACCGGCGTGCGTGTGCCATCGCCGCACACGACGCCGCGCCAAGCGATGCTGCACCTGCCGCCGCCGATACCGCGCGAGCCGCCAGTCCCTCCGGTGCTCGCGCTGACGCTCGACGAGGCCTCTCGCCTGCTACCGCTCATGTCGCCGCCTCCATCGCCTCCTCGTGCCAGTGGCCCTGCCAACCATGACGCCCTGCCGCTCGACCAAGCACCGCCGCCACCGCTGCCACCGCAAGATGCTCCTCGCGCTCACTCGCTCCCGTCGCCGCTTGATCACCGCGCCGTCGAGTCGATCCACGGTCTGCTCGAGGCCAAGCCCTTGTCGTGCTCGGCTCGCGAGGACTTCAGCTCAACGCGCAGCTTCACGCTCATCCACCAACGAGCTGCCACTCTGCTGGCACTGCTGATCTCCAACACTGGTGCGACTCCGCACGTTCGATCAGCACGTACGTGCCTGCGGCGTGCTAACTGCCCGCATACCTTCACGTGCCTGCTCGCGAATGTAGGTACATCAATGGCGAGCAGCTCCGAGAGAGAAGCATACTTGATGTCGCTCGTGGCGTTGCTTGGCATCGAGACGGCACTCGAGCCCGAACTGCAGTTCGCGGCATTGAATCTGTGGATCGCGTTGCTGCAGCTCGACCAGCTGCAACTACAACAGCAGCAACAGCAAGAGCAGTCATCATATCTCACTACCGAGAGCGACTTTCGCTTGCTCTTCGATACCGACCGTGCATCGGGCGAAGAGGATTCGCAGGGAGCGGCTCACGTTGCAGCCACTGCTGCGGGTCTGCCGTCTTCGATGTCGGCGTTCGTGCAAAGAACGATGGAGGCCTTGCTCGAGCTGCTGCGTGCCGCCATCGCCACTCAGTCGCTGGCACTCATCGACAAAACGCTGCAAGTGCTGCAGCTCATGTGCCTTGGTGGTACGATGCCTTTACGCCTTTGCCGTTGAATGCGGTCGAGAATGCTGACACTTGATGGCAATGGAATGTGCGTGCGGTGCATGGGTCACAAGCAGCCAATAACGACGTGATGGAGTTCGTGACGCAGCATACCACTCCATGGCTCTTGCAACTATTACAAGCAGGCGGTGAGGCGACGCAGCAAGGCCGAGCTGCTACGCAACAGAGGCTCTCGTTGCGCAGGGGAGCGTCAGCCGGCGTCACGGATCTGATACGCTTGGGCTGGGTGCCGCTCGTGTTCGACTCACTCAAGGACCGCCGCGAAACAACGACCGACGCCTCTGGCTTCCCTACGGCCACCAGCGATGGCGTACCTGCTCCAAGCACCTTACCTCAAGGCCTCGCACAATCGGCTGCCTCGTCCGTGAGCATCACGTTTCGAGTGTGCGACATTCTTCGATTGCTCGCGACCGATGCCACACGCGCTCTGCTGCTGCTGCAGTCGTTCGATACCTTTCAGCATCTCGTAAGCCTCTTTCGTGCCACGGCCAAGAATGCCGCGCCACACTCGGACACGATCCTCGCTGCCAGTGAGGCGCTCATTTGTCTCGCGGCCAACGAAGCCGCGCAACAATCGGTCGACCAGCAGGTGCTGTTGTCCTTGTACAGCGCCTTGATCGTATCTCGTGATGCCGTGTCACAGAGGCTCGCTCTCGAGGCCCTACTCGGCTTCGTGCGTGTTCGTACGTGCATTCTCGCTCGCCTCCTCTCGGCAAGCCCCACCGTCCTCGACACTGACAACAGCTCGCACGCCAATAGCCATCAATCTCGTATCGAACTACTTGCGAGCAGTGCCCCAAAGCGAACTGCTCTTTGAAATGATAACTTCGAGCGACTTTGAATGCCAGCTGCTCGCTGTCTCGATCCTGTACACCGTCGCTGAGACGCACGTCGAGCAAGGTATGACGCTCTCTCGCATGCCTCATTCATCACACGTCTCTTATTCGCATCTGTATGTAGCATCCGATTGGCCACTGTTGCAGTCGCACATTGGAACGTTGATCACAATCTTACGGCAGCCAAACTGCGCTCCCGACTTGCAACGCACTACGTTGCAACTTCTTGCTGCGCTCTCCCATCACGGTACTGAGCGATGCTCCCTCCCTTCCTTCCTTCGTTCCTTGCTTGCTTGCATGTTTGCTTGCTTGCTTGCTCGTCTGATGCTTGGTTGGCTTTGTTGGCTGTCTGCCAGAGTGCTATCGATCTGCCATCATCCAGGCCGGAGCGCTGGAACTCTTGTTATCGATGCTATCGTCCGAGTCACTGCAGGTGCCTGCGATGGAGACGATCAATCGCCTCGCCCATGATGGTAGGTGCACTTCGTGGTTGGTCATTTGCTCATAGAACGTCATCAAGCATTCTCACGCACGTGTGCCGCTCTGAATCGAACCTAGATCAACATTGCAAGTACATTGCGCGCTCGTCAGTCGTGTTGTCCAAGCTGCTCTCGTTCACCAAAGGCGAGAAGGACCACATGGCTATGACGGCGCTTCGGACGATTCAGAGTCTAGGCATGCAAGGTACGATCACCGTGCACGATCGATGAACACTGGAGAAACTCACCAGTGAGTGAGTGATACGTGATGGTGCTTGCGACAGAGGATACCAAGCTCAAGCTCGTACAAGGTGGCATGATCGAGCCGATTATCGCCCTTGGCCTCACGGACCTTACGCCGCAAGAATGCTATGGCCTGCTGATGGCACTTGGGACCTCGAGCAACGTACAAGTTCATGCTGCGACAGCCATCGCTCTCCGTAGCCTTGCCAAACAACGTGCGTTTCCAAGACCTCAAGCCAAACGGCAAGCAGGCGAGCGAGCGTGGCATTGGAGTGACTGACTAGGAGCTTGCTTAAACAGGAACTTACGGTGCCAAGATGATTGCTTGCAATGTCTTGGAGCCAATCCACTGCTTGCTACGATCGAGCTACTCTGATGCTCGATGGCACGCTTGCGGAGCCTTGATTCGTCTATGTGCCATCGATGGTACGTCGTTAGGTCGCAAACAAGCACGCAAACAAGCACGCTGAGCTTATTGGGGTGGAGTGTAGATGCTGCCAAGGCGCAGGCTGTGGAGAATGGCATCTTGCAAACGCTCGTTGCGGCACTCGATGAGACGCAAGACAATCGGCTGTACAGCGAAGCGGTCGCTGCCGTTGGATGCATTGCCATGCACAAGGACGAGCGAGTACATCAAGCGATTCTCGGGCTAGGCATCGTTGCATATGCCGTTCGGTTGATGCGCAGCCCCGATGTCCTACTCGTCAGCCGATGCTCGCTGCTACTGCGCATCCTTGCATGCAAAGGTACGGCCTGCCCATGCGGCACTCGTGTGCTCGATTGACACTAACGCTCGTGTGGGCGACTAGACGATGTGAGAATGGCGATCGTGCAGCAGGATGGGGCATTGAACGCGATCGCCCGCTTGCGCAGTGCAGCCAACGACACGGTCCGATCAGAGTTGCTCGAGCTAGTAGCGACGCTCTCGCTTGCAAGCGATGCTAAGCGACTGCTCGAGCAAGCCCATATCATTTGAAGGAACTGTAGCAGCTGTCGTTACTGTTATTGTTGTTCTTGTTTGTACCATACCTATCTGAGTGTCACATATCATCTACCATCCACCTATCCATCGTCGTCGCCGTCGTCGTCGACGTGTCATCTTGTAAATGTCAACATGGAGTATGTATTCAAGCATCAAGATGGTGAGAGATCAGGCAGTACGAGCATATATGGTCGACGACAATGACGTGGCGCACATCATCGTCCATTGGCACGTGAACCACATCTACTGATCCCACAAGCGACACTCCTTGCCAGTCTTCTTGACCGCAGCAATCATCTCATCGGTCGATGCCGTGCCAGTGACGACGACGCGCTTCTGCTCCACGTCAGTCTCGACGTTCTCGACGCCTATCTCCGATGCAAACGGCGACGTATCGCGCACACAGAGGGACCACGCGAGCCATCATCGAGGATACATATGAGCTACCGTGTAATCATTTGATAGAGGAGAGTAGCGAGCTTGGGCAGCTCGCTGATCGACGAGACAATGGTATTAGAGCTCCACGGCACGTACCAGGCACTCGCTTGAGCATGCCAGTGATGGCCTTCGAGCAACCGCCGCACATCATATCGGCCCACAAGACAGTCGTCTGCAGAAGGTAGAGAGGGAGCGAGCACATGAACATATCAGACCGGCTCAAGCTCTCATGGTGCATCGTTCCATCAACCTACCGTCGACATGATTGATAGATGGATGGATGAATGAATGAATAGGTGGGTGGATAGATGGATAGGTGGGTGTGGACGCGAGCCGAGCAGCAAGACAATGAGGTTGCGACATCGAGATCGAGATCGATCTCATTCGCTTGGTGTCCTCGCATCGCTCGCAACATCATCAGCAACATCCTCACCAACCACCATGGGTAAGAAGAGCTCCTCTCAACCAGGTCGAGCACTCTTTAAAGCTCGCAATCGTCAACGCGGTCAACGCAAGCGCGGTAACGATGCCGCCGGCGAGTTCGTACACACGACCGCGATCGAGGAGGACGACGCACCGGCCATGGGCTCGGTAACCGAACGCAACGACCTCGAGGAGTTCCTCGCCACGGCGCAGCTGGCCGAGGCCGAGTTCCTGGTCGAGAAGGAGCGCACGGTGGTGCTCGCGAACACATCCTTCAATATGCCGACTCGTACGCAAGCTACGCCCGAGCAGGTTCGTTGTACTAGCGAGAGCGAGAGATCGATCGAGATAGATCGAGATAGATTGAGATATTGATCGAGGTATTGATCGTGTATGTAGTTGGCAGCGCAAGTGGCCAACTCCGAGTCGTTGCGTATACCTCGTCGTCCTGAATGGAACGAGAACATGACTCGATCGGAGCTCGATGTCGCTGAACGCGAGTCGTTCCTCGAGTGGCGTCGCAAGATCGTCGAGTACGTACCACACATGGCTCACGATCGCTCGATCAATCGCTCGCTCGCTGATACTCCCCCGTTCTACGAGCCAGTATCGAGCAGAATGAGAACCTGGTCGTGACGCCGTTCGAGAAGAACATCGAGGTCTGGCGTCAACTATGGCGCGTGACCGAGATGAGCGACATCATCGTTCAGATCGTCGACTCGCGCAACCCGCTGTTGTTCTGGTGCAAGGATCTGCCGGACTACACCAAGGAGCTCGTGGCGCGTGCGGAGCGTCGAGGTCACATGCAGCAGAAGCGCGTACTGATGCTCATGAACAAGGCCGACCTCTTGAACGAAACCCAACGGTATCGATCATGCATTGCTATCGAACGATTGATCGATCGATCGCTCGTGCTCTCTCGATCGATCGTACTAACACTACCTTGTGCCATTGCAGTCAAGCATGGGTCGAGCACTTTCATACGCTCGGCATCTCGTTCTTGTTCTTCTCGGCCGTCAACGAGCGAGAGGCACAGGAGGCGCAAGACAGAGCGATCGCCGAGGGCGCACCGGTTCCCGAGCCACGGAGCACCGAGGAGATCACGGCGACCGCGGCCGCCAAGTTCGGCACGGCTCAGCTGCTCACGATCGACGAGTTGATCCAGCAGCTGACGACCATGGGCTCGATGATTCCGGCCGAGAACCGCGCCGATCCCAATCGCCGCAAGATCACGATCGGCATGGTGGGCTACCCCAACGTCGGCAAGAGCACCACGATCAACGTGCTGTGTCGCGCCAAGCGTGTCGCCGAATCGGCGACGCCCGGCAAGACCAAGCACTTTCAGACCATCCACATCAACGAGGATCTCGTGCTGTGCGACTGCCCGGGCCTCGTGTTCCCGTCGTTCCTCACCACCAAGGCCGACATGCTGACCAACGGCATCATGCCCATCGACCAGATGCGCGACTACATCTCGCCCACGTCGCTCGTGTGCCAGCGAATCCCGCGCGTCACGCTCGAGGACACGTACGGCATCATTCTCCCGCCACCGGCCGAGCACGAACCCGACCAAAACCGAGCGCCTACTGCCTCCGAGCTGTTGTCGGCCTACGCTGGTACGCGCTCAGCAGCGTAGTTGTTCCCATCTGCATTGATTGACCCGCTCTCGATGGCATGGTATGGTATCTGGATGATGAACAGCGATTCGAGGCTTCCGAACGGCGCATGGATCGCCTGACGAGTCGCGTGCAGCGCGTATCGTTCTCAAGAACTACGTGGCTGGCAAGCTGCTGTACTGCTTCCCTCCGCCAGGCATCGAGGACTCGGTATTCAACGAGTGGGACAAGCTGCCTGCTCGTGCTCCCAAAGGTTCGCCTGTTGTCTCCGCCAGCATACGAGGATCGACCCCAACTCACAGCCGCCGCCGCTCGCTACAGAACACAAGGTCGTGACACAAAAGAACCTCTTGATGACTGGCCCGCAAGTCGTGCAAGCGCACGTTGCTGGCAAGCGACGCAAGGGAGCCAAGAAGGTTCGCGGACCACCAACGGGCTTGATGAACGATGAGCAGTTCTTCTCGTACCAATCGAACATTGTCGTACGTTGAGCACCAGACTGCGTGCGAGCGTCGTACTCCTACTCATCTTCGCCCTCGTCATTGGCCAGGCGCATACCAAGGACCGCAAAGGCCTGCAACAAGCCAAGTCCTTCACGCGAGCCGTGAGTCCGCATCACCAAGCCGTGCCGCAACGCTCGAAGCCCGGTGCAAAGTCCACGTCAACCTCGACATCAAGCAGCTCTGGACCGAGCTCCGTAGCCACTGCTACTTCCACGACGGCCACCACCACGACCACGACGACAACGTCATCATTGCCATCGTCCATTGATAGTTAAGTCGCCCATCGTCGAGTAAGGAGCACGCATCAATTTTGAGAGCCAGTCTTGCGTTGCTCGCAAGAGAGCATATGAGTTCGATAAATGCCTCTCGATTCGAGAATCGTGTTCGATCGAACCTCACATCACAAAGCAATCCATCTATCCATCTATCTATCTAGCTATTGATACTATATCAATCCTACTATTTCAACGCCTCGTAAGCAGCAGTGGCAAGCGGTGGCTGCTACTGCGGAGGCGTGCGCTGTACAACTTGATGCAAGCAATCACAGGACGCGATGGTGCGCGCACGCGACTGACGGTGGGTACGGGTATCTGAGGCGGCAGCAGCGCTCTCCCCGGCTGAGCCGAGTTCAAGAGTGTGTGCCCTTCTTACGGTCCTTGAGTGCCGCTGTGCATTCAGCACACATCCACTTGCCCTTGGGCGGTGCCGTCAAGCCCACGCACTCAAAGTGAAACCACTCGACTTTGCACTGGGAGCAGGTATCGAGCAAACACAGGTGAGCGTGAGTGACTCGAGTCTCAAGCTCGAGGAGCGTCTCGACGTACGTCAGGGTTATCGCATCCGACCATCTCACCGAACGAGACACGGTTGCAGTAGCAGTAGGTCGGTTCGTTGGGATCGATCGGCATATCGAGATCGACATTCAACACACGAGCATCCGGCAGAATGGCGCTCGCCAGCGTCGCCACAGACGACCCTCTATCTCGCATCGGTCAGAGTGGAGCCAGCGCCCCAATAACACATGATAGCACAAGAAGAGATTGCGAGGGTGCTCGTACTTTTTGCGATTGGCAGAGTTGGTGGGTGTTGCAGAGCTCGAGCTCGATGAGCTGCTGCTGCCGCTGCTGCTGGCTGCAACAGGCGACGGCACCGTGCTCGCGGCAGGTACCACCGAGCCACGACCCTTGCCGTCGGCCTTCTTGGGCTTCTTACCGCGTTGTTGAAGAGTCTCTCCCTTACGTTCTACTCCCAATCGAACGAGATATCGATCGATCTTGAGTTAGAGCTCGAGCTCGATCGTGTGCGCGATGCATCGTGGTCGTCATCGTACTCTGGCCGACCCGCTCCTCGGTCTCCTCCGATTGCTGTGCTTGTATCAGCTCCTGTTCGAACTTGCGCAGGTCTTGATCGAGCTTACGGATATGCTTATCGACCTATCGATCACGCACACGCTCACCCACACGATCACCATCTGATCGCGATGGACTCGCGAGATATCAATGCCGCATACCATCTCGTAGGTCTGCATAGCGAGTCCCACTTTCTCGTCGGCATACTCTAGACACGTAGCAAAGTCCTTTCGAACCGCAGCAAGGTCGGGGTCGGTGTTGTTGACGTCGGCGCCGTCGACGGCAGCGCTCTTGGTCTTGCCCTGTCGTCGGACCTTGGCGAGGTACTTCTTGGAGTTGCGCTCGATTCGCTCTTGTGTCTCTGTGTGGATTACGAGGCCCCACGAACACGAGAGCGACCTTTAGTTGGTGCGCGCGCAAGATAGAGTGTGTGTGGGGGCCACCCCGAGTCGTGGTGGTGGCTGTACCTTTGGAGCGTGCGTCGAGCTCGCGTATCAACGTGAAGTTGCGCTTGAGCTCGGACGGCAACGTCGAGACGCTCTCAATGTACGACTCCAAGTAACTACCGAGCTGATACATGGTCTCTCTCTGGTATTCAATAGATTGGTGAGGCGGCTATGTGTATGTGGGTGTGGACGTGGAGCGTAGCAAGCCTCGCTCCACTCTCATGCGCACGAGCAACGAAGCAACTACGACCTCGA
>ERZ778026.2953-NODE-2953-length-16205-cov-110.967678_pt1 | contig 16205 bp, 21 predicted proteins | sample MGYA00375756_ERZ778026 | MGnify/ENA primary metagenome ERZ778026 (study PRJEB29350, sample SAMN05389820) | bioreactor metagenome | isolation source: Ammonium sulfate bioreactor | place: South Africa: University of Cape Town | collected 2014-02-18 ... | reverse complement strand
TCTCTTTCTCTCATTTTTTTTACTGTGATTTATATTTCTGTAAAATAATAATTGTGTTTTCATTGGGATTAAAATTTCATTTTCAAAACAAAAACCTAGTTTAATTCAGTTTAATTTCGATCAGCAATCAACACAATGCTTTTGATAATTGTTTTGTTTTCAATACTACATGGTCTATGCTTGACAACCGCTGATCTTTCAACAAATCAGACACGAGTTTGGCTTGATACTCTTCCACGAGTACGAAATCAAACTTCCAAAGTTTATTTTGTTAAATTAGACGATGAAATCGATATTCGTCTATTCAAAAATCATGACAAACAATCGATCGAAACTCGATATTTATTCAAACAAAATATTCATAAACAAGTCGAATGTTTCGTCGAAGAAAATCGTAGAATAAATCTACTATCGGATTTTTACAATCCATTTTACGAAGGATTATATGCTCGACATATTCGTTCATCACAAGCTGGTATTTATATTTCAACAGAGAATCGAACAAGTCAAAGTCTTGCATTGATACTTATCGATACGTTCAAGCCATTGATTTGGCTGAATAAAACAAAAATCTATAATTTAAATCATCAAAATCCTATAAAAAATGGTTCGATACTATCAGTTGCTTTCGAAACAAACGTATATTTTCATTCGAATAGTGATCTACCGAATTTAAATGAGAAAATTAATCAAATTATTGAACAGGTACATATTTCAATTAATACAACAAATCAAAAATTTTTCATTATGAAAAATCTCGAATGTCAACGGCACGAACATATCGTTAACGATGCTCTTCGTTTAGTTATTTTACCTTGTATAACTGATGTTACTTTTATTTGTCCACTGCAAACCGGTTCGAGTTGTTGGATTGATAATAAACAATTATCTAATATTCAATTGAATATCGACTCAAAATTTATACCTTTCAATCAAACATTAACTATTCAAATCGATGTTTGAGGGAGAGATAAAAATTACGGCTCTTTTCTTTTTTTTTTCTGTTGAAATAAAGTAAAATCTTCGAGTGACATCTATTCACTACCGATCGCAATTGGTATCTCAGTCTTACATTCATTGATTTTTATTTTTCTTCGTTGTTGTCTTTCGATGAATCATCATCATTCGTTTTCTATGTTCTGTTATGTGGCACTTTTCTACTCACCTTGTATTTGTTTCATAGATTTCGAATAGTTTTAGTCAACCGTATCGAAATTATCCTTGATGTCTTGGTTATTGAAACGTGCTGAAGATATTTTAAATCAAGTTGATCAACAAACAAATGCAGCAATCAATCAACACGCTGGCAAATTAACATCAAAACAAACAAATGATGAATCGATACTCGAAACATCAACAACACCCTCAGCGGTATCGAAGTCAACAGCTCGAAATTCAACAGATAATACTCGTCGAAATAAAAAACCAAATGATTCCGATTTAATGGACTATTTGAATAGTTCAACGCCGATTGCGAGTAAACCAAATCGGCCAATATCATTGAGCAATTTGATTACTGAATCGACGCGAACAGCCAGTTCGCCGGATATGTCGACAAATGAACAATTGAAAACTCCTGAACAAAAATCATCAAAATCTGAATCAACAACACCGAGATCGGTGACACCTGCTGGACACACGCATGATGATGATGAAGGACTCATACTCGTGAGAAATATTTCGAAATATAATGTTTTTTTTTTGTCAAGTTTTTACTTTAGAATATTCCGGCAAAACAAGAAACTACGACGGAAAATGATTCGAATTTGAAAAATGATGTTATTGCTTCACTTCAATCAGAAATTCAAACATTAATCCGTGATAAACGTCAACATGAAGGTGATTTACAAACATTTAAACGACAACAAATACAATATCAACATCAGATCGCCGAATCCGATGCTCTACTACGTGAATTACGTTCGCTCGAGTCTGATCTACGTGAATCATTATCCGCTAAAGATTCTCAAATTGCTCTTCTACGTGTTCGTCTTACCGAATCCGATGATGTAATCAAATCGAAAACTCAACAATGTGAACAATTGCAAAATCAATGTACACGAATTCTTCAAGATCATACGGATTCGTCCGGTATTCAATCACAAGCATTCGATGCTCTTCAATTACGTGTCAATCAATTGGAACAAGATCTTCAACAACGTACCCAAGACAATGAACGTTTGATTGAAGAGAAACATCTATTTGAAAAACGTTCCAACGATGAACGACAACAACTCGTCGAGCAATTGAAAGCAACAGAAAAACGTTTAACTGATGAACGTCTACAAATTCATGAACAGCAACAACAAACCAAACAAGCGAAAAATCTTATTCATCAATTAGAACAAGATGGCAATGAATATAAAGCCAAAGCACAACGAATTCTTCAAACAAAAGATAAACTAATTGCTAAACTTAAAGAAATGGTCGAACAAAAAAGTTCTTCATCATCAAATAGTAACGAACAAGAAATTGAAACAAGTGGCAATACAGATGATCCAACATTACTCGAAGTCAATCTTGTTGGAACGAGTTCACCAACATCATCCAATTGGGCACAAGTTCAATATGAAGAAGTCAAAGCTGAAAATGATTTATTCAAACAAGAATTGCAAGCACGTGAATTAACAATTCATACGCTTCGAAGTGAACTTCAAGAAGCTGAAGTACTTATTCAACATGCTGATGAACAATTATATGAACAAACAAATCAATTAAATGAACAATTGAAAGATGAACGTTCACGTTTAGTTTTAGTTGAACAAGATTATGCACGTTTAAAACAAGAACTAGCTTATGTTCATGAGGATTTTCAAAGACAAAAACAAACACATCTCATGCAATTAAATGAACGTGAACGAGAACTCGAACGTCTTCGTTTACAATTAACAGCTAAATCGATAAATCATGTTAATGATGATGAATTAGAAAAGCGTTTACAAACCTTAACCGAATCTTTAATTCATAAACAAACAATCATTGAGTCATTACAGACCGACAAAAGTTCATTAACAATGCAATTGGAACGGTTAGAAAAACGTTTAGATGATTATGAAAAAATAACTTCATCATCGTCATCATTAAATAATAATCCGTCAATTCAATCATCACGACGAACAGCTGGTGCAACAATCATTTCCATGGATCCAGATCACAACAATATCTATGATAATGATCATGACGAAAATCTTCGTTATCGTTTACCAATTCTACGTGAAACACCGTATGATCCTGATATTGCCAAGAAAGTGAAACGGGCAGCTAATGAACTCGATAAACTTGGCATTCGTCTTGGCATTTTTTTAAAACGTTATCCAGCTGTTCGACTTGGAGTGATCTTCTATGCTATACTCTTACATTTATGGACCTTAATCGTACTTTTTACATATACGCCAGAAGTACATGGCAATATGAATTCCATTGACTTGTCACATAAATCATAGAGAAAACAGTGATACGATTGTGTGCTCTCGTTTTTTTTAAATATATTTATGTAAATTATTCTTTTTTTCCTTCGATGGACAAACAAGGATACATAATAAGGAAAGAAAATTTTTTTGTTTGCTTTTTTTTCGCCTTCAAAATGTAGAACAAATAGATTTAAGTTTTTTTTCGTTGAAATTTATTTTTAATTGCGTGAAACTCAAAACGTAGAAGACGATAAAGCATTTCGACTTGAGTCGATTCGCAAACCACGTCAAGCGAAACATAATTAGCATAGACTTCAGTTAACCAATTTGATGACCAATCGAGTGGAAGTGGGACGCCAGTTGATTCAACGAAAAATTTCGTTAGACATTCGTACAATCCGTGTATGGTGATGATAGGAAAAATGTTGTTTTTTTCTTGTAACCAATTTTATGTTTTCGTCCTGGTGCTAATTCAATATCTTCGATATCAATTCGTGGTAATTGAGTATTGTCATGAACCATAGCTACGATTCCTGCTGATACGTCTATTGAAAGTCAAATAAGAACCTGTAAGAGTATGAATTTTTCTCATCAATAATTCAAACCTCCTGAGACATATGAAATGTATAATTGATTATGTGTATAGAGACCATAATTGTAGTTTGCCTGTTCCTCCGCTGTCACTTGTCCATCGAAGATTAGTTTGATTTGCTTTTGTTGTTTGTGCATTAAATGTAAAACATCGGCCATGTCGTGATGAGAGAAACAAAATGAAATCATCTTTTGTACATAAATCTCCGTTGTACACGCAACTTATTGACATCATATCAAGAGTGAAAAAGAATTGATCAACTGATTCATTGTTATTGAGTCTTTGTCGTAGGTATTCAAAAACTTGAGCAGCTTGCTCAGGAGTAAATGAATTGGCATAACTTAGATCATTTGGATCGGTCGCGTTAAGAAATGGTTCTAGCGCACGATCGAAACGTGCCGGTGCATAATTACAAAATGTAACTGCAGGAAACAGTTGTGTAATAATACTCTCGTTTCTAACGCACGTATATACATTTTTCATCTTATGATTGACCCAAATGTTAACGTAATTTACTTCAGAAAAAAAACCCGATATTCTTATCTTTGAAAATTTATTCTTAGAAAACAAAACAAATAACAAATTTTTATAATAGACTCGTTCATATGTTCGTTTAAATTTATTTATTTATTTATTTAATGCTCTGCATCGCGATCATATGGTAAACAGAGTTTTTGATAGATACCCGATTTAGTCACACGGGTAAAGTAACATATCCGAGGTAGCATTACATTTCGTCGTTGAGGATTGGTTGAATCTGTTGATGCTACTTGTTTAGTTGGAATTCGGTTTATATAAGATCGTAACCATTGTAAAAAGACGTCATCTTTGTTAATACTTGAATCATCCGGATCGTTAGCAGATACCTGCTCTGCACCTGATACCAGAGTACATGAAAGAAGTATTAACACATAAATATAAATAAGGATTCTTGAAATCGTTAAAGGACTAAAAGCCATATATTTATTTATCAATGAATGAGCGAATTCTAATAAGATATGTTTGTGTTTATATATGTTCTCTTTTCGGTTGCATAAAATCATATTTACATTTTAAAAATAAGAACCTATCTGTCAGATGTTGTCGTTTAAATCGGTCGCCCTCATCATTTAATATTTTATTGTTATATCGTTATATTTTTGAATTGTCATGCATCTGCTTTCATTAAAGAGACGCTTCTTTTAAATAATACAATCCTGTGTATGCCCTTGAGTACGTGACACATTTTGTTTATGTCTCATGGCACGTTTATGACGAGAGAAAATATAAAATATGATTTTCACAATTTAATCAAATAAATTGAAATATAAGTGATGTTAGAAAAGAACTTGTCGTCAAGTTAACATAAAGATTATTTTTTATTCTATATTCTTTTTCTGAATTCTACACTAGAATAGGTTATTAATGTAATTATGATTTTAGAGTAAAAACACATTCGATCATATCCATAATGGTTGATAAAATAAGAAGAATTTATGTATATCATGAACGTTTTTTTGTTATTTTGGAGGCTTTTGTTGTAGGAAGAATTTTCTTTGTTGTTTTCTTTGTTGTTTTCTTTGTAGTTTTCTTTGTGGTTGCTTTGGTTTTTTGAGCATGCGTTGTTGATTCAGTAACTTCTTTATAAATCGATTGCTCAACACAATGTGTTGGTATACATTGACGACTGGCCAATGGTTGTTCGTCTTCATTACATATCGATGAACTGCACCATACTCGTCGAGTTATACTTGCATTTTGGCATGAACCTGAACACTTTAGTAAAAGAAAAGAAAAAAAAAAGCAGAAATAATCGAGAATGTTTCTTTTCTTGTAGAAGATTTACATTTTGTGACCAATGTGAAACAAGCCATTGACCACAGAGAGTATTGCATGGTCGTCGATCGATTGGTTTCGATTTTTCATCAGCCGTACAGATCGCATTGAGATCATCAGATACACAGGTAATATTTCGGTATTGCATTGCACATGGATTCTTTTTCGAACAATTCTAAACAACAACAACAACAACAAAAATATCACATTACTCTTTCATTCTTTGTACTTACACCTTTCCATTCACTTGTATTCCATTGATGGTAGATTTTCAATTGTGAACATTTCGGTATTGACGACGAAAGATTCGGAGGACATTCTCGTATTGTAACAGGTATTGTTGATAGCCAATGTAGACAAATACTCGTTGGTATTGTATGTATTTTATTGTTGGAAATCGTTCGTACACAGAGAAGACTTCGACGTTGGAAAGCTTCTTGCGGCCAACAACGACCTTCGCATGCACGCCACGGACCTATTTGCCATCGAGGTGCCGATGGAACTAGTATCGAACAGTTTTTGTGTTGACATTTGATTGGTTTAGGTTTTGTTTTTGCATCACATAGATCTTCCGAAACAACAACGAATTCATTTTGATATGATTTAAACACACAATATGGTTGTCGAGTTGTGCATGAACATTCATCATTTGTATTATTCTCAAAAAACCATTGATAATAGTTTGTTCTTAATTTTGTTTGATTGGCTTTTGTTTGATTGATCGAATTCCAATATGAATATTTAATTTTAATTAAATCATTATTTAAAACTAACAGCATAATATCGACATTGTCAGATAATGGATGTTTACCAGCTTCAAGAATTTCTTGTTTGACTCCTCGTTTATACCATAAACGTGTTTGACCAATGAGAAATGCTTTTCGTTCCATTATTGTATGATTACCATTGAGATAGTATTTATCTTTGACTTTCAATGCCAAGAAACTATGCGAATGTGTTGCTTTTTCGAAATGAAATGTTGAAATGCCTTTGTTGATCGTTGCTATTTTAACATATGAACCTGCCGATACTCGTTCAGTTTTTTTATATTCAATTGATTTCGTTATTTGTTCACATTCACTTCGATTACCATTACATATTCTACATTCATCTTCAACAGCTGTTGAATACAATTGATTATCACATCCAAGTTTCTATTATAGAAAGCATTGTTATTGTTTTTGTTTGCGAAACAAAACTAGGTTTTACTTGACATTGCCCAGCTATGCATATACCATAGGTTTTGATCATATGCTCATCATCGTCATCATCGATTGTACATTGTGATCCATCACGAAATTTAATTAATTCAATTTTTCCGACTTCATCACCTGCTAATGTAACGTTCAATGTTGATGATGTTTGATTATTGAAATCGAGAGGAGCAGCAATTATTGGTGTACAGAAGACCATGCACGGTACGGATGCAAACCATGGCACAGTTTTCCATTTCGTTCCATTCGATTTCGAATTTAATTCGTCACAATTGAGATGAGATTCAAATTTCGAATTTGTGTTCGTTTGTTTGCAAGGCTAGTTGAAAGTTTTCAAAAATGTGAATATTGACGAAAAGAAAAAGAATAATTTACTTTCAATGAACATGTTCGATAACGTTTACGTACTCCGAGACAATGTTTACCACCGAAATTCGGTCTAAATTGTAAAAAAAAAAAGAAAAGAAAGTCAAATAAATAAGTCGATCTCTACTTTGGATTTGTACATGTTCGCTGTTGGTATTCAACACCTAATCCGCACGTATGCGAACACGAACTCCACGATGTCCACGGACTCCAACCGCCATTTATCGGAAGTATTTCAGCTCGATAATTCATTGAAGTACATCGACCATAGACACACCACTGGAACAAATATTCTTTTTTTTTGTTTTTTTTTTCAAAATAAATTTTTACTTTATTCGGGCCACAAATAGTTCCGTCAACTGGTTGACCGGCCATTGATGGTAAACACATCGAATGTTTGCCATGCATCTTTGTACACATCATTTTCTTGCAAATATCCTGTAAAAAAAAGAAATCAATTATACAGGATTTCACGTCGCTCGCTTTTTGTTTTACCATTGGTGGTTCATCGCCAAGAAAACAAAATCTTGAATGAGCACCCATTGCTAATCGGCATTGTTCATCGAGATCAAATATAATTCCGGGTAAAATATCATCGAATTGTTGACTCGTACGTGGTTTGTTATTCAAACATTGTCCCCAACCTTGACTAGAACAAAAAAAAAGAAGAAGAAATTCGAAATACTCAACGAACATTCTTTATGAAAAATATTATTTACTCGAAGTAATCTGTTAAACTATCTCGACTACAATCCGACCACATATTCACGGGTACTTTAGCATAACTTGGTATCATAATAGTATCACCATTACTACAATGTCCTCGTTCACCATCATGACTCATACCCAAACTAAATTCAATCAAATGGCGAATCAATTCTCGTTTTTATAATTACTTATGACCAATTTCATGTGCAACAGTAAATGCCGAGAAAAGTCCAATATCTTGATTGATATTACAACTTCGATTGGCAACACACATTCCTGACATATGTGCAAGACCAATTGTTGAACAGCTAGTATTTTGTTGACATAATGATTTTCTCGTCAGAAATACGCCGACATCATGATGAAGACTTCGATTTTTTTTCAATTGTTCTTGCCATTCACAAAAACGATTCAATGTTTCATGAGATTTCGATGCCATTTGAAAATCCGACTAAATATTTTTTTTTAAAAACACGTCACAGTTTTCAATTCTTCTTTCATTCTACTTGATTATTCAGTAAAATAATTCTTGTTAAGACAATTTCGATTGGATAGCCAATGGTAACATGTTTATAGATACTATGAACAATATTCATCATTGTTAACAAATAAAGTTCAGTTATATGTTGATGAGAAAAATATTCGGTTACAGTCGCATCAGCAACGAGTAATGTTTCAACGAAACGTTCTCGAATCACTGATCGACGTGTTCGATTCGATTTTTTCGTTCGATTTTTGATGGATTCGACTTGACATGACCAGAGATTGTCTTGTTTCGAAGAATATCGTTTTCGATATGTCAAAATATATGATCGATCGGATATGTTTAATAATGGTTCGAGAAAATAATCGATACCATATTGAGTATGATGAATTAATCCAGTCTAGACAAACGATTGTTGATTAAACACGAATATTTTATTATGAGATGAAAAAGAAAGAAATTTCTTCTTACTAAACCATTGCAGACTGAGACAGCAACTAGAGAATTCAATTCTCCCCAATGTCGAACAGATCCCGTGTAAAACAAACATCCAGATCGATTTGAATAGAATTCTTGTTGATTGTATTCAATTGGAATAGGTGAATAGAAGTTTTTATTTAGATTTAAATCAAGAATAAATGAATTTGATTGATCTGTCGATGAATTCTGTCGAAAGATCATATATGATCTTATTTGTCCATCATCAAGTGGAACAACTTGAACTTGTTCAGTAATCCAATCATTCATCGATTCTTAAAAGTAAATTTTCGTACTCATTTCTATACAATTAAGATTCTACCTGATGAACTAAATAGAGAAAATAAAGTTGCACTCGATAGCCGAATGCAAAACAAGAACAAAATCGCATAAATCATCGTTTGTTTCCAATGTAGTCAAACGAACTAATGCGCACAAAGCAAATCATACGTGTATATATATATATATATATATGTATGTATGTATATTCTCTTGAGAAATACGTGACTCGAGTTTTTCTTATTTTAATCAGATTTATTCATTCATAGAATACATATGCAAAAAATTCTGGTCGGATGCATTGCCAAGTTGTAAATTCGATGGCGAATGTTTTATTAGATGATTCAATTCTATCGATTGATTACATAATGAAGAATTCTGATCAGTTAAATAGATTGTTTCAGGCCAATTTACTACCTGAAAATGAAACGAAAATTAGCCATTGAAAAGAAAAACTGTATTCATTTACAAGTCTTCGAAGTGAACATCCCAAATCGATAACGCAAAAAGTAAATGAAACAATGAACCAACCGAATCCATAGCCAATGGATGATTGATGAGAATTAATAACGAGAGATGTGGCAAAACCAATCAAGCAAATAGTTAAAATAAATGTAGTCAAATATGTTATATATTCTATAACGATAGTTCAAGGTAACAAAAACACGGGTTAATTATCTTACCAAGTATAATTTTCAATTTTGATGCAGTGACATGTGAAGATATATCAAGAACTAGATTTGTCAATTCAAGAACGAGATTGATTGTAGCAAGACAACAAGCGAAATCGATAACCCAAGCGAAATTATGACGATTTGATAGACATATATGAGCTGAACAACGAGTTTTCAAAGTACTATTCGTTCCAACGGATTTTATTGTTGGTTGTTGAGAAAAAAAGATAATCGTTAAACCGAGAAGAATAATAATCTTCGATGTGATCATAATAGCTGACACGGCAAACGACGATTGAGCTTGAAAATAAATTTGATTTTGTTTCATTGAAATAACTAAAGTACGAACATCTGCTGCTAATAAATAAGAGAAATGAGGGTAAAGAAATGCATGTCTAGTGTTTTTCTTTTATTTTCTTTTTTTTCTTCCTGAAAAAAAGAACTAATTGCCTTTGAGTAGTTTCCTTTCGCTAAAAGTTTATAAACATCATATTATTAGAATACAAGTCATTCATATGATTTTTTTTTCACCTCTTCCGGTTTCATATGCAATTTTATGCATCGGTAACATTGCGTAAACAAAGAAACGAAAGTTTGTTTTTATAATTATTGATAGATTGCACTATCGGATACGATATATATTTATTCATTGATATGAGAAAGAAAAAAAAAATAAATGAATCTTCAAAAGATATTTAACACAAATATGCATAGCACAGATTAAATCAATGAGAACTAACGTAATTGAACAGCTAAAATAACGCCAACAATCGATCCAATCAGAAGAATTGTTAAAACAACTGCACAAATAATCATACATGATTTACGTACTCGACGAGATTTATCTTCTTTGACAAATGAATTTTCGGAAATTCTTGGAGGATGATTTTTTTTGACTTGTGTTGGTTTTATTATTGGTGCTCGAGCACTTGGCATACTACTTAACCAACTATCGACTGCCTATCACAAACAACAGCAAAAGAACGAGAATTTATATTCTGTATGTGTGTGTGAAAGAAAACAAACCGAAGGTATTGTAGAATGTTCACGTTCGATTGCTCGGACAATCGAAGGTCTACTAACACGGACAACACGAATTTGACGACTAGTTCTTGGGAATGATTTCGGTTTCATTTGAAAATCAACAACTGTCAGTTATTATGTGGAATAACGAATGAATATAGAAAGTACTTGTTTTTTTTTCTATTATTTATTATTATTCTCTGATGAAAAAAAGAGAGAAAAATTGCATAATTAAGGTTTCATCAAGTCTCTAAAATTCAATCAAAAAAAAATCTAAAATGAAATAAACAACCCCATCATTTCGAAAGAAATCAATGTGGTCAGTGGATGATTGGAAATATATATTTGCATTTTTATTTCTATTTTCAACGGATAATACCTCTTTGTACAGTATAAGTATTCAAAAGAACAAAGTTCTCGTACGGATACATTGCTCTATTTGATTTCTTATTGTTTATTTTCTCTTATCGATTAAATTCAACACAGAAAGAGTACAAAAAAAAAATTAAAATATGTCTGCATAAAACATTGTAGATCGGACACCGCCCGAACCTGTCAATGCTAATTCAAATGTAATCGTATAATTCGAACCTGGATTCGTCCAAAAAAATTGTCCAATAAATTCAACATATGGACCGAGACAACTATTTTGAAAACAATTTCCACTACCTAAATAACAATCGGCACCGGATATAATTTTACCCTTGGTACCGTAGTGACAATACGAAGAACACCATTGTTGCCAACCGAATAGAGATACGGTTGAATCTTCGAAACTTTCATTTTCGAGTAATTCCACGTATGGCAAAGAATTTTCAACAACGGATACATTATCCATAAGCCAAGAGCGATTCACAGCTGCTGTGAATCCAAAAATAAGAATATGCTCTTGTTTTGTTGCTGTATACGAATAACTATAGGTAGTCCATGCAGATGAAGCATAGCCAGTTAATAGACCTAAATTGCCACGACCATATCGCGTACAAACGGTAGCTTATAAGTAGAAAGATAAATTTTAACATTAATATACAGAAAAACACCTTACTTGTAGCTGTTGTCGATGTAGTTGTGGTTGTGGTTGTATCTGTTGTAGTTGTTGTTGATGTACTCGTAGTAGTTGTTGTACTACTAGTTGTCGTTGTAGTACTCGTTGTCGTCGTCGTCGTTGTTGTTGTCGTCGTCGTCGTTGTTGTCGTTGATGTCGTTGTAGTTGTGGTAGTAGTCGTTGTGGTACTAGTGGTCGATGTTGTACTTGTTGTCGTTGAACTGGTTGTTGTTGTGCTACTACTGGTAGTAGTCGATGAAGTCGTACTAGTTGTACTTGTAGTTGTACTACTCGTTACAGTTGTAGTCGTCGTACTCGTTGTCTGAGTAGTGGATGTTGAAGTGGTCGTTGTACTAGCTGTTGTCTGTGTGGTTACTGATGTGCTTGTTGTTGATGAAGCTATAAAACAAAAATGCCGAAAAAAAAAGATTTTACAGATATTCTAATTACTTGTTGTTTCCGTTGTTATTTTTGAAGTTGACGATGCTGATTTAGCTACAATATAATGATAAACAAATATCTGTTGAAAGAATAGCATACGTAATGTTACAGCCAGTACAATGCCCGCTATAGAAACCATGATCGCAGATGAAATACCGATTATCAATAGAATTAAACACAAACGACGCGATAGAAATGGTCTAATTGAATTTCAAGAAAAAAACGAAATTACAAATGAAAAATAATTACTTTTTCGATAGATTCGATGGTATGCCAAGATCACTGTTCGTATTTTTCCATGCATCTCCTAATTCAAACGATGAAATTCCACTATGAATACGATTTGAATAATTTATCGGCGTTATTGCTCCTCGCTGTTCCGTATTTTCACTACAATGTGCCGTATGAACACTCAAACGTGTTACATGAGCTTGATAAGGGCCGGCCGGAATATTTGATGGTTGCATATGTAGTATAATATGTGTTATTATTTATTTGAAATGATTTGAAACTAAAAATAAAAACGAAAATGAAAAAAAAAGAATTGCACTCGCTATAAGTATTCTATCGATGACTAGTATGTAGACATTTTATGGCTTTAACTTTCAATTACCGATCATAATAATATTCCTCTGTTAAACAATTCAATCATTTAATTATTTAATCAGAATCTATTGACGATACTCATATATTATTTTACAAATAATGAAAAAACATTCAAAAAAAAATTTGCATATAATATATTAAATTTCACATGAAATCGTGCAGAACAACAAAGAAAACGAAATAATGAAGTAGAAGTTATTTTACGGTTTCTCTTCTTACCACTTAACTGAATTCTTTCTACATTAATAGAATACGGTTCAGGAGATTTTTTTTTAATTTTCATAAAATTTTACGAAATCACAAAACAAAAAAAAAGAAAAATATCGTTCATTAAATTATAGCAGCATATAGTGTCGCACTACCACTTGAACCAGAAGTTGTCCGCATCCGTCGATGCCAATATTCCCAAGTATATGATTGCCCACTAATAGCTGGAAACGTTTGAACAACATAGTCTACATTATTACCACCACGACATTGTCCTTTGTAGCAATAACCTGTTCGACAACCAATATTAGTTACAACACCTCCAGAACTACTACCACACGTATTAGAACACCAAGCATCCCATCCTGTTGGATTTGATATGGAGTTGTCAAAGCCCGGATTATCGAGTAATTCAACTGATGGGTTGGCTGTTCTAACAATTGAAACATCGTCCACCAATAAATAAACGTTCGAAGCTGCATCAAAACCGAAAATGACACTTAACACACTTCTCGTTGCAGTAAAACTCGATGTCACTAGAATCCAGCTTGTAGTACTACTACCCGAAGACACTTGTGTAGGTCGTCCACTAGTACCACAGCTATAAGCTAAAATACAAATACTAACTTATACAGTGCATCCATTTACAATGAACTCACTTGTAGTCGTTGTCGTTCTTGTTATTGCTAAAAAAATGAAAGACAAAATAAAACATAGAACCAATTTTAATCGGACATACATGTCGTAGTCACTGTTGCTGTTGTCGTTGTTGTTGTTCTAGTAGTTATAGACGTAGTAGTTCTTGTTGACGTTGTTGTCGTAGATGATGTTGTCGTCGTCGTAGTGGATGTTGTAGTTGTTGTGGTAGTAGTTGACGTTGTTGTAGTCGTTGATTCCGTTGTAGTTGTTGACGTTGTAGTTGTTGTCGACGTTGTGGATGTTGTAGTAGTAGTCGATGTTGTCGTAGTTGTTGACGTTGTAGTCGTTGTGGATGTTGTAGTAGTAGTCAATGTTGTCGTAGTTGTTGTATCTGTTGTAGTTGTGGTTGTAGTTGTTGATGTTGACGTCGTCGTGGACGTCGTACTAGTTGTGGAAGTTGTAGTTGTCGTTGATGTTGTTGTCGTTGTTGACGTAGTAGTTGTTGTGCTCGATGTTGTCGTGGTAGTCGATGTTGTAGTAGTTGTAGTATCTGTTGTCGTAGTTGTGGACGTCGTGGTTGTTGATGTTGTTGTTGTCGTTGTTGTCGTTGAAGTTGTTGTAGATGATGTTGTTGTCGACGTGGTGGATGTAGTTGTCGTTGTTGTTGTCGTCGATGTCGTCGTAGTCGATGTTGTAGTAGTTGTAGTATCTGTTGTCGTAGTTGTGGACGTCGTGGTTGTTGATGTTGTTGTTGTCGTTGTTGTCGTTGAAGTTGTTGTAGATGATGTTGTTGTCGACGTGGTGGATGTAGTTGTCGTTGTTGTTGTCGTCGATGTCGTCGTAGTCGATGTTGTAGTAGTTGTAGAAGTTGTAGTAGTTGTTGTTGATGATGTTGTACTCGATGTTGTCGTAGTAGTCGACGTTGTTGTCGTTGTTGTGTCTGTTGTAGTAGTTGTGGATGTCGTCGTTGTTGATGTTGTTGTTGTAGTTGTTGTTGTTGAAGTTGTTGTAGATGATGTTGTTGTCGTTGTCGATGTAGTTGTTGTACTTGATGTGGTTGTTGAAGTTGTTGATGTAGTAGTCGTTGATGACGTCGTACTCGATGTTGTAGTAGTACTCGACGTTGTTGTTGAAGTAGTAGTGGTGGTTGATGTTGTGGTGGACGTTGAAGTAGTTGTACTCGATGACGTAGTTGTCGTAGAACTTGTTGTTGTCGTCGATGTCGTTGTTGTCGAACTTGTAGACGTCGTAGTTGTAGTAGAAGTTGTTGTCGTCGTTGATGTTGTTGTTGTAGTTGATGTGGTCGTTGAAGTTGTTGTTGTAGTGGTTGAACTGGTTGTCGTAGTTGATGTTGTTGCAGTTGTTGTCGTTGAAGTTGTCGTAGTCGTTGCTGTTGCGGTAGTTGCTGTCGTAGCTAATGATAAACAGATTCTCATTTCTTTAATCGATTTTGTGAAAAAAGCTCACTCGTTCGTGTTGTCGATGTCGTTGTAGTACCAGTGTTTACTATTCAACAGAAGAATATTCATAAGAGAAAACAGTACGTATGAAAATATGATACTAACACTTTGTTGTCAACACAGCAACGGCAGCAATGGCGGCTACCATAAGTGCAACGATAGTAGCCGCACAGACCAGATAACATAGACGACGAATCGATCGTTTCCTTTATAGATATTAATTTCTGATACTTTCATGACAAGAACAAAACATACCGATGTGTGTTATTCTGTTTACTAGCTTGCTTGACAGTTTGTTTATTGGTGTTTGTTGGTTGTTGTTCATCATTGTCCATTGTTATTTCTTCGACATCACTGGGCGGTTGCTCAACATCACCCGGCGGTTTCTCAACAATGCTATCCAGTGATGGTTGTACTTTGCTCAGCAATGATGGATCCGTTTCTGATGCGGGTAAAATTGAATTTTTCTGTATTGTTATTTGGCTAATAGATGCCTACAAAAGTTCGGAGAAAAATATTATCTTTAAGACAAAATCTATGAGTATTTACCGATACGAAATTCTTAATAGAACTGTTTGTATTTGTGGCCTAATTGAATGATAGGAAGAATGATGCAAATGATAGATTCTATTGATAAAATGAACAAACCAGGTGGCTTTCAGAAGATACTATATTGAGTTCACTTTGTTTTGCCGTTGAATGATGTTGCTTTTTACCTTTTCGATGAATCTTTTTAGGTATTGATGCAACTTTCCATCCATGAAC
>ERZ778026.2951-NODE-2951-length-16216-cov-102.238847_pt1 | contig 16216 bp, 15 predicted proteins | sample MGYA00375756_ERZ778026 | MGnify/ENA primary metagenome ERZ778026 (study PRJEB29350, sample SAMN05389820) | bioreactor metagenome | isolation source: Ammonium sulfate bioreactor | place: South Africa: University of Cape Town | collected 2014-02-18 ... | reverse complement strand
TCTAATTCGATTACTCGTTTCGTTCATTAGTAACACTGTAGCGCCATCTATTTAATATTCTACTACCCAGGTCGAATTAGCACGGCCATAAACAGTCGTGATTTGCCGTAAATTACCCGTTTGGTATAGACTGTGCGTAAGCGATGGGATATGAGTGTATTCGACCGGTTTTGAACGTATACCCCATGATCAGATACGACCGTAATACGGTGCATGCCAAACATGTCACTTACGATAAAATATGGCTGTAAACTGCGTAAAATGGCCGTATACGCTACCGTTTTGTACCGTCATGGCGACCGTATTGATCGCCCTAGGAATCAAAGAAATTCAACCTCAATTCATCGAATTGAAGCAACACAAGCTCTAATTCGATTGATCAATTCTGATACCAATGATACAATTCGTCATACGTCGTTTACACATTCGAATGGAATTGATCATCGATATCTACATAATCACGATGGTATAACGAACAATCGAATTTCACGTGGCCATTATAGAACTCATGATTTGAATTAATTGGATAATTGGCCAGAAGATTAGTTTTTAAACAGATGTCAACTTTTGATTTCAATAATGCGCATAATGATGAACAGGTAAATTGATTTAGAAAAAAAAACTTCGAAATCTAAAGCATCTATATCTATTTAGATAGTACCAATTAGTGGATCTTCAACGACATTAGACCAATTGTCAATCCTCAAGACCTAGTTTTTGTTATTTTATATTTTCGTATTTAAATATTCAAAATAAAATATCCATCAGTGCACGAACGATGCAAGCATTTTTTGTACTTTTCATCGTTGATTGAAAAAGACCTTGTATGAGTCGATATTATTGTCTTCCTTCGTTGCACGCATGGCCCGTATATATACCTGATCACTGTGATGAGAAGAGTGCTTACCTGTATTTTTTCATTTACTGATTATTAACAATATGTTTTATACAGCAGTAACAACATGTCTTTTTCTGTTTTTGGTTATTAGCATCTATTTATTGAAGTGTTCGTCATATAAAATCTGTAATCGAAATGGATTTATATTATTATCTATTGGATACATTCTACATTTAATATTCACATCGAGTTTAGCTTTGTGTCAAATATATCTTTTATATTTTCTTGTTTTCATCGATGTCAATACCTTTGATTGTCTCTTTCATACGACCATTGTCTTCTATTGTGTCATCGAATCGTTTTTCTATTTGTCTACAATCGAAGAAGCAAGATTATTAAATAATCGACTTTTACTTAAACGACCTGTATTACCAAATAATTATGCTGAACAAATCGTTGATCGACTCTCAAATGTGTACAAAGGTGCACAAAACGATTTTCGTGCATGTTTTACTGGATGGTTTAATGGTATTCATCAATCATCATACGATAAGATTTATGAAGGTAATATTTTAGATTTCTTATCGATGGCAACTTTTGGAGTAAAAACTTGGAATGATTTGACAAAGAAAAAACAAAAATATATTAAAAATGTTTTATACAAACGATATTTGAAGAAATATCCTGAACAACGTTCGAATATAAAATCCGGTTATAATAATCAAATACAATTAAAGCATATGTATCGAGATACTATCGAATATACACATTATCCATTGATGAAATATCTTTTATTTGGTTATGTTCGTTGTTTCTCAATCATGAGGATGTTCTATATGGGATTTCGATGTCAGTCCATTGGTCAAATAACATTTTACGTACGGAAATATTCGGAAAAAACAAAGAGTTTACCACCAATTTTGTTTCTCCATGGACTCAGTTTTGGTACTAATAATTATATATCTTTTCTCCATCGGTTAACAACTCTTCAACGTACAATAATTTTACTTGAAATTCCTCATTCAAGTCTACGTATTCAAACAGAAGTTTTTCCTATGTCAATGATTATATCATCTATTGAACAATTGCTTATTTCACTCAATGTTTCATCTGTTGCTACCATTGGTCATAGTTACGGTACACTAATTCAATCGTGTCTTATCAAACAACGATCACATCTCGTTGACAGTCAACTTGCTATTTTCATTGATCCCGTTTGTTTTCTCATTTTCGATGCACATTACTCTGAAAAATTTATCTATCGTAAATCTCTTCCATTTACATCTTGTATTGACGATCTCTATTTAATCTATGCTATTGAACGACATATCTGTTGGTACGAATGTAATTTATGGGCAGAAGATATTCAACAGACACATATTCGAGCACATGTCTTCTTGTCGGAGAATGATGATATTGTACCAGTGTCATTTGTGAACGAATATTTGACAAAATCGAATATTTCTACAAGTGTTCTTCCAAAGTTGAAACATGCACAATTTATGTTTTCATCGGCATTTCAAAATGAAGTTTTACATGTGTTTATTTGATAATAATAATAATAAATATTGACAAGAGAAAAGACTTAGGATTCTAATTGAGCTGCTCGATCTGTAGCAGCTGTAATGGTTTGCATGAGAGCTGCTCGAACACCCGCTTTTTCCATCTTTTCAAGTCCATAAATGGTCGTACCACCTGGACTTGCGACTGCATCTTTCAATTGACTCGGATGAAGTTGTTGTTGTTTATCGAGTAGAAGTTTTGCCGTTCCTAACATAGTCTTAATTGCCAATGCCAATGCCATTGGTCGACTCAAACCAGCTTGAACGGCTCCATCGGCGAGTGCCTCAGCCATAACTGAAAACTAAGAATTCAAAAATAGTTGACAAACAAATCGAAATGAGAAGTATCGGTCGCACGTACATAAGCAGGACCGCTGCCACTTAAAGCTGTAACGACATTGAGTAGATTTTCATCAATTTCACCTTCACACGAACCAATCGATGAGAAAATTGTATTGACTACGGATCGATCATCTAAACTTTCCGTTTCAAGATTATTGAAATGAACATTTCAGCATGTTGATACCTGTTGTTGCGTGTTGTCCTGCTGAGTAAACACTACAACTAGCATTGACTAGGCAAGTCACATTTGGCATGACACGTATGACTCGACTTTGTGGTTTGAGTAACTAGAATAATTAGTCAATTTATTTCGTGAAGATCGATCAATTCGAATCAAAACAAACTTGTTCAATAGTATTCGTACGAATTCCAGCTGCAATTGAAACAAGTAAATGATTTTGTGGTTGAAGAGGTTCACGAACATCTTTCAAAACTTTCTCCACATCTTTTGGTTTGACAGCTAAGATTAAAAGATCACTTTGTTTAACTACTTGTTGATTATCATCAGTTGTTTGAATCCCCAATTGAGACTATTCAAATTCAATTCGACATTTTCTTTGCAATTTTCAATAATTTACCGTGACAAATTTTCGTTGGTTTTCATCGACATCACTCGCTAGAATTTGTTCTCTCGACGAAACAACATTTCGTTCAATGAGACTCCGTGCTAACGCTTGTGACATTCGTCCAGCACCGAGCAATCCAATTCTGACTTTTGACATTTCGTATTATTCAAAACGATAAAAAAAATGAAAGTGCCTTGAAGCACGTAGAAGATATATGCGTGTGTATATCTAACATGTTATCTTGACATAGTTGAGATAGATAAGCCTTCGTAGAGATAACACTTCGTCGGATTTATTCATGAAAAACAAACAAAAAACTACAAAGTTGAATGATAATGTTTCTTTATCATCTCAATCACCGGTCGATTCAGCTACTGACGAAACTTCACTTTCAACATTTGATGCATTTGATCTCTTCGGTTCAGCTCTTTGAACTTTAGTACCCGGCGATTTCTCTCGTGAATCTATTTCTCGAGCTTCTTGACACACGGCTATCGGTGAAAGCAGACAACCAGCAATAAAATCAGTTGGTTCTTCTTGTAGGCCATATTTCTCACGAACTTTAGCTCGAAACGACATATGTAAAAGACCACAAGATAATATAGGCATTAACCATGCATATCCACAACAATAACGGATGCATGATGAATTAGTTACGCGAGCAACATTTTGACCGAATAAACAGCCGGTACAACAGAAACCTTTGAAGCAGATTCCCGGCGATGCACAAATATCAAAGAATGATTCTTGAAACGGCAAATGAAAAGAAAAAGAAATTAGATACTAACAATTAATTTACCTCTCCACGGTTCTTTTTGATATTCAATCGGCATAATTAACTTTTTCTGCCAACGATTTCAAATGAAAGAGCGCCTTATGTTTGTCTCTCGACATTCTCGAAAATAAAAAAAACGCGGTTAAATGAAAATCCAACATAATTTATTCCAAAATAAAAAAGAACGGCAAAGTTTACAATTGACTCTTTTGTTTCATTTGATCTCTATAACGAAGATCGACACACAAACGAAAGAAATCTTTCTGTTGCTGCATGACAGTTTTCAATGCTAAATATTTCTCATTACGATACATGGGAAATGGCGGTGCTCGTTGATAAACAAGCGTCGCAATGATGATCAGTTCGTAAGCTGTCAAACCCCAAATATGATATTTATCGATATCGAAATGATGAGTAACGAAATCATCGCCAACTTCTATCATTTTATAATTTTCATTGTCGAATAGAAATTGTTCTAAATCGACGTAAAACGCATCGGATGCTTCGTCGACGGACAAACGAAAATCTGTAAATTTCGGATGATGAAGTAACGCGACCACTGGTGTGACAACAACAAGCCGAGAGTCGGTCAAAGGAAGAAGACAACCAACAACTGAATATTGATGAGGTTCGAGACCGATTTCTTCGAACGCCTCACGTTCAGCTGTATGAACAACGTCACGATCAGTTGGATCTGCGATTCCGCCAGGAAAAGCTGAACAAATAGAGAAAAAGATTATTGAGTTTTGTTTTTGTAAAGTTTGAAATAACAAACCGATCATTCCCGTGTGAGAACGTATTGTTTCCGAACGTTTTATTAATAAAACTTCGACTCGATTCGTTGTTGGATTGCAATACAGCGGAACGAGAACCGAGGCTCGTCTCGATCGTTTCAATTTTGGAACAGTTTCCGAAAGTTCATCGACATACGATGGAGTTTTGTCGAGATATTGACTTAGACGTTGTCGAAGAAGTTCATTTGTAAATAATTCATTTGATGAAGAAGACATTAGACAAGTGGAAACAATACGGTGACTTTGTTGAAGAAGTTTTTTATTCCAAAAACGGCACAACATCAATCTACAATGATCTTATGTATATTAATTACAGTTGTCTTAGAAAATCATATTCTCGTTTATTTTGTTTTGTTTGTCTTTCTGTACAATAAATAAAAAAAAATCGTTCGAAATCAAAAAATTTATTCTTTTTCCGATATGAAGAAAATAAAAAGATGATGTGTATGTGTTTATCCCCATGCTGGTGTGACTGAATAATGTAGAACGAGTGTACCTTCACTACTGAAACAATCATTAACTGCACCGAGAGTCGTATCAAGTGCCGGTGCAAACGCTTGATTCACATAGAGAATCAATTGAGGATGTTCTTGAGGATCGAGTTGCATAAATTTCTTCAAAAATTCCACGATATATCCCATTGTTTTCGCTCTTGGCAACGCCCATTTCTTCTTCTTCAAGATCGGCGCACCACCGGCAGCTTTCAGCAAAAACACGACTTTGGCACCGCCTTCAGTATCGTTATTCGTTCGAGTTGGATTTGCACTTGTTTCCTCGGCATTCGCAGAGTTCGATTCACCTTCCTCAACTTCAGCTGTTGACATTTCCTCGAAAATATCTAAAATAGGCAGCACTCTGTATTTTTAGGTGAAAGTTTTGCCCTTAAGAATTTAATATACAAAAAAAAATAAGAGAAAATATAATGAGTGAGACTACAATCAAACACACACACACGCACACGCACGCGTAAGCAATCTGACTCTCGCTGTTTTTTTTCTACGGTCCGAGTGTTGTTCTTGGTTGATGATTTTGCTTTTGCCGATTGGCTGTTGTTGTGGATTTTTTCGCGAGAACTTTCTGTTTTCGTCCGTTGGATTTTCTTTTCCTTTTATTCTTTCGCTGCGATTCCGCTTCGATTCTCGCGCGATTCAACGCGTTGACATAATCATTCGGCATTTGTGCGAGTGTCGTTCCTGCACAAAGTCGATACTGTGTCGACAGATCGCCTGGCAAATGAAAAAGCAACGTGGTATAACAATTCGTCTGGTCACGTAGCGGCTCAACGGCCACGACATGTGACGAATAATCGATGTCGGTTCGTGTCGACGGAAGAAGCAAAGGAATTTCAACCGACGACGAATCTTGAGGCGGAGTTAACTAAACACAAAAAAACAACAACAGAATTCTTCGAGAAAAAAAATGAAGATTCGAGTCGAACTTGTTGAGAATTGTCTTGCTCGTGCGGGGTTAAGGTTGAGGGTTTGATTAGCAGTTGAATTTTGGCAAAAGGTCGAGCCATTCGTTTGTGATATTCGTGTTTGAGTGTTCGTCGTCGCCGATGGATTTCGTAGGCGAATTTGACTTTCCAAAAACAGATTCCAATCGAAAGAAAAAGAAAAAATGACGAGAAGAAAACACTGAAAAAAACGAATAAGTCAATGTTCATTCGTGATTGATAGATCTTGATGAATCCGATGGTTTTCCTCGACGAAGACGATGAACTTTTCGTCAAATAAATCGCTCGATAGTCGGACAGTGAAAATGCCGTTGAATTCCACGCGGAATTCGGTTCAACGAGGTCGAAGAAATGTTTTCGAGATGCAGGTTGATCGACTAGTAAACAACGAAGATTATCTTGAGTGAAATCGATGTTTGCCGGCGAGATTAAGATTGTTAGACGATGATTCGACGATAGATTTCGGAGAATAATGATCTCCGACGGGTCAGAATAGAGAATTCCTGGGGAAAATTAAACGTGAAGATTCGAATTAAAATTCGAGTTTTGTCTTACCAAAATTGAGATCTTCGTTAGTGAGATCGTAATCTCGAATAATTGGTTCGGTATCAGTTAATGATTGATGTTCGTAGTAGATTTTTTGATCATTTCGAATTAGAAAATTCGAACTTCTTATCGAACAAATAACGTCGATAGAACCGACTTGAATTCCAATCAAAAGTCTGCAAACGAAAAAGTCAACAAAAACCTCGAAATTTCACTCGAAAATCACTTACCGAATGTTAAGATTCCGATAATTCGGCGTGATTTCAAACGAAATCGTTTGATTATCTTCACTTTTAACGATCTCTTTTCCATCGGCGCACGTTTTCAACGAATTAGCAAACTCAAAACATTGCGTCGTATCAACAGATAACAATCTTCAAAGTCAATATTTATTTATTCATTTTCAAACTCAAAAAAAAGCCAAACAAACTCTTACTTGTAACACCGATGTCCTCGTTCGGACGTGACGCCATTCGATCCCCGTTTGCAATTTTGACATTGCTGATGAATCTTCGAGCGGCACAACGTTGGTTCTTGTGAGTTCGTTCGATTTGAAAGACATTGATAGAGATTGGATTCGACTAAATTCGAATCGAGCAGATGCGAAAGACACGAACAACCGTCGACAACCGGCGTTCGACAGTCGTAAGTCTGTCCGGAGCACGAACATTCGAAACAAGTCGATGTCAAACTCTTCAGTTCGATTAAATGTGAAAGTTGTTTGCCGTTTGGCCGCTGTCGACACGATTCACATCGAAGGCCACGCGTCGAATTGCCACAGAATAAACACACCGGTTGATCGTTTTCGATATCATTCGAACTGATAAACGATTGATTCGAAAGGAGAAACGAATGAATGATGTCTTTGGTTAGTTTGTTTTCACATTCGCGCAGATTTCGAACGAGATAAATCGACGAGCAGAGACGACGTAGCTGATTTGAGTAAAGACAAATGTCCGTCTGAGAATTACAATAGGATAAACACGATTCACATGCGCCGGACTCCGTTTGGAAGAAACTAAATTTTCGACAAACAAAAATTTTCATTTTCTTTTCTTTTTTTGCCTTTTTTTTTAAAATACTCAGTTCGATTGTTTATTTTACATTGATCCGCATTGGAAAAATAGATCAGAATTAATAACAACAGATAACGATAACACATTCGTGTTCAATTTATTGATTCAATTCAAAACAAAATTTACATTTTCCTTCGATCTACAAAGAAAAAGAGAAATCCTCGTAGGAACATTTTTCCGTCGAGTTTTTTTTTATCAATCGGTAATTTTAACCAGAAAAAACACGAGAAAGATATCGGTGCAACCTTGTTTTTCATTGGCTTCGATTGTCGACCAATCGAATTCGTTTGTTTAACCTCAATCGAGTAAAAGCCCCAAATTTCTTTCACCTTGAAATCTCCTTCGAATTTCGAAAATCAATGAAAAACATTTTCATTTACTAAAATGTCATTGTCGACAAAAAACGGATCGACCTTAAATCCATGTGTGAGACATCTGTCAAAATCAATCAATGGTGGCCACGCTGTCACATTTATGGTTTTGTCCTGTTCTCATTCATATGTGCGTGACTTATGAACGGTTACAATCGATATTCAATCGAACAGAAAAAAACGACAACCTAATTCAATCAACATTTTCTTTTTCGATCAATTTCCCAAATAAAGAATACAAATTAAACGGTTCTTTGTTTTTGTAGAGTTCGTGTTGTAGCATTAGTTTTTATTTTATTACCTAACTCTTTCTTTTCTTTCAAATGGATTCACAAGAACAGCAAGAGACGCAGGTATTCCAACTGAAGAAAAAAAAATCTTTTTTGACAACATTGATTTTGTTTTGTTTGCCTAGACCGTATCGGTCTTAAATCCATATTTATTACGTTTGAAGTGCTTTATTTGTCACGCACGTAACCCGAATATTAATGATGAAAATAATAATTTGAAAAAAGAAAATGGTATTTCGAATAATTTTCCTTTGTTTAATTTTTTGATGTTTTTTGTTTTTAAAGAGACAAATGAAAAATCCTTCAATCCCATCTCAAAGGTATTTATTTCCTACGAAAAATCAGAAGAAAAACAACAACAATTTCTTTGTTTTAGCTTCCTCTATACACTTGTCCAAAATGTGAAGCAAAAATTCGTTTAGAAGAAAAAGAAACAACATCTCAAGTAACAAAAAAACTGATTGAACTCGAATTTTCGAAGGAAAAATAAACTTTTATTCGATTAGGAAAATGAAGAAGAATCTGATCGAATGATAATCGTACCTGAAACGAGTTCAGACGACGATGACGACGACGATGATGAGACTTGTTGGTGTCAAACATGTCATTCGACTGAACTCGATTCAGATACTCGACAATGTTGGGATGATCTTTCTCATACGATTAAATGTATTTATCGAGCGACTGACAAACAATTTCAAGGTTGAATTATTTTATTCGAAATTGTCTTGTTTTTCGACGTTCTTTTATAGAAAATCAATTTTCTGATGATATTTCCAAAGCGAAAGACTATGTGAAACGATTAACGGACAGGAATCCTCGAGATTTATTCTCCAAACTCGAAAGCATCGTGTTCGAATACGTGAAAGAAATTCGAAGTCAAGTTTTAGAACGTTTTCATACGTGTTCGAAGACTTGTCACGATGTACAATTGTTTATTTCGTTTCTTTTGGATGAATATCAAATATTTATACAAGCAGCGAGCAATGTCTCAACAATTCTCTTCTATTTCGAAGAAAACTATCTGAAAACGTTTCAATTAACTTGGTTATTGTTTAACAAACATTTGTATGAGAAATTGATTTATATGGACAGAAAAATTCAACATTCAATGTCGACAATGATCGATCTTTTGCAGCCGAATCATGAAGAACATACGGACTATTCGCCAGCTGAATATACTCAATTGTTAAATCGATTTCTTGCATTCGATGAGGAAATGTCGGAGATAGCGTGTTTGTACAAAGATTGTCAAACGAAACTTTCAGCTCAAACAACAACACAAAAATGTGAATCGACAAAGAAGAAAAAGAAAAAGAAGAAAAATAAGAAGAAGAAAACGGTTGATGTGCCAACATCGTCTCAACAAGGTTCAAACGGTTCATCGATTGGTTCGGGTAACGGAGGCGATGATGAATCATCGATTTCCTCGTTCGACGAGTATCTACTCGATAATGATCCAACGTCATCGTTTTATATTCAAGAAGATGAACAAGAAGAATTGAGACGATTGATCTTAGGCGATGAAGATCCCAATGAGCAACTTTTGAAAGATCTTAATGAACAATTATTAAAAGATATTCTCGAAAGTTGTTCGCCAATGGCGAGAATTCAAAAGGAAATCTATGAATCGACGTTTCAGACGGATGAATCGAAAAAACAACAATTAAATTCGACATTAGCAATGGAAAATCAAAGATGGATTCAGGAAATCATTCAAAATATCCAATCTCAATCGGATAAATCAACAAAGAATTCCAATCAAGACCAAACGAAAACAAATTCAAAATCAAATGAAACATCGTCAACAACAAAAAAATCTTCATCCTCAAAATCGAAATCATCTCATCGTAAAAAAGAAAATTCAACAACAGTCAGCACTTCTTTACCAACAGCAGCCGGAGCAGCAGCAGCGCCAACAACAACAACAGCCTCAACAACTCAAATACCGAAGAAATCTATCCCTGCTGATATCTTTCTTCCGCGTTCGGTTGCCGATCTCTCTGCAAAGATTCAGTCGGTTTCGTTTACCGCTGGAACGTTCGGTTCGATCACATCGACGAACGCCAATGATCTATCGGCATCGTCGAATTGTTCGACAACGACGCTCACGGCTGCTAAAACAACAACTTCATCGGGTCAAACACGATTGAGTATCAATTTAACGAGAAAACCAGGTGCAAAAACAAATGAACACGGCGGACAGAAAATAGCTGAAGCACTTTTTAATGAATTAACTGGTTTTAACACCGAAGAATCAACGAGCAATACGAGAAAAAAAGACAATTCACTTTTCAAAAAAACCAAACAACAAGAAAAACCAACAACAAATTCATTTTTCAATAATTCATCAACAAAATCCGATTCGAATTGTTCGTCTTCATCAACAGCCTACAATAATCTCGATCAACTTCTTCGTCATGCTGCATCGAACACCGATGCATCCGAAGCTGCCTTACATTCAATTCTTTCATCATTTCATTCTCCTTCATGTCTCAATTCCTCATCATCATCGCCCAAATCTCCGATTTCATCAAAAACACAAGAAAAAATCCAAACAATTCTCGCTCAACAACAACAACAGCAGCAGCAGCAGCAGAAAAAGAATCTAACGTCGACAACTAATAATAATAGTAAACATTGTGAATGTTGTTGTTGTGATTATTCGGAAGGACGAACGTGTTCAACATCATCAACATGTCTTCATTTATCATCGAATTCAACTAATGGACCGATAACGAGTTGTGTGACTTGTATGGCTTTGCCTGGATCAACAACATCGGTTATGGGCGCGACGATTGCAGGAGCTTTCAATCCGCGTGATGTCGAGATGAAAGAACGATTGAAATTGAAATTATCGAAAAAGAAAGGTCAGGATTTAGTCAAAGAACAACAAAAGAAAATTCCAATGAATAATAAAAAACAAACTGTACAAATCAATCCAACGAAACCAAAGGAAATTCTCGTCGATGATAAGAATGATATCGATGATCTAGTTCGATTTATCGATGGAAATCAAAGTTCATCATCGAATAATCATAATGAACATCAAACAACAATAAATCAAGAAACAACATCCAAGAAAAATAAAAAGAAAAAAGACAAACAATCCAAAGCCAATAACAATAATAATAATAATAATAATAATAATGCAGAAAATAAAAATCAGAAGAAACCAAATGGCTCAAATATTAATCAATCGGCTACTGATTCTCAACAAGCATCTCGAAGTCCATCATCATCATCATCGACAGCAAAAGTGACAACTGTTTCAAGTCCAGCACCAACACCAACAGTCGAAAGTCAACAACCTTTATCAAAACGAAAGCAAAAAGCAAAACAAAAACTTGAACAACAACAAAAGCAAGCAGCTAATTCTGTTGAACAACCATCGAATGAAACGGTTACAACAACAGCTCCTGTATCCATGCCTCCGCCACCTGTTTCATTGGCATCGTCAACTTCATATTCATCATCTTCTCAGGGAACGAATACAGCTCGAACTAGTGTCGATCTTCCGTTTGAGAGTATCGATTCGCCTGCAGAAGAAGAAGAAGTCAATTGGATAACGATTTCTCGTAAACAAAGTAAACATAAATCTGCACCAACATCTGTGCCATCTCTGCTTGCTGCACCTATTCCACCTGTCTTATCATCGGCAAACAACAAACGACAACCAACACCTTCGAATAACACGAAAAAAACAACAAATAATTCGTCGTTTGTTCAACCTAAAGCAGAACCAGTTTCAACTACTAGCAAACAACAACAACAATATCATCAACCACCATCAACGGCAGCTCCACCTCGCCTTCAAAATGTACTGAAAAATCATGCGTCCTATCAACCACAAAAAGTTGAACCATCATCCAATCTTTGGACGAACAATAATGTTCATCATGAACCCGTACCACCATCGACAACAGGTCAACACTATACTTCACCATCTCCAGCAACTCCTCCACTTTTACCATCATCATCTTCGTCAGCTGTATCCGAAGGTTTAGCAACATCAAATTATTGGGATCCAAATGGTTATTTTCTTCCAACATCATCTCAATCAACCATAATTCCTCCTCCGACTGTACCAGGTCCTGTTCAACGTCCAAGTCCGCTATTTTCACCAGCAGTTGGCCCAGTCACTCATCCCAGTGTTGCATCTCGTTGTATTCAACGACCGTCACCTGAACCTCGTTCATCATCAGCTAATTCAATTCCGTTTCCTCTCTATTCACCGATGAATTACGCTGTTGGTAGTAATTCAACATCAACATGGAATTATTCTCAAATTGAACAACCACAGATCGATCTATCAACAAATGTCAATGATTTTCCTCTTTATGATCCTTTTCATAGTGGTGCTGGATTAACTAATGGTTTTTCAGGTAATTTCAATGGGATCTATTGAGTTTCGTCTAGTATTTTATTGATTTTCAAGAACATTTTGGTGAATTATACGATGTTCCACAAGGAAATGATGTCAATGAAATGGATGCACTCGATAAAGAAATTGAAAATTTTAAAAAGTAAAATTCATCAAAACATCGAAATGATTCACTAATATCGTTCGTTCGTTCGTTTATTGTCTAGATTTTGTTTCGAAAGCGCTCCGTTGGAACCACGTCAAAAGGTGCAAGTCAATTCTGATCGTTGTTTTATTCGTCAATCATGACGAATGAACAAGTTTTTATTTTTGTCTCTTAATTTTGTCGTCTATCTCGTTCGCATTGTACAGATCAATCACATTCTACGAGAAAAAACACACACACATATGCTTATTAAGAGAACAAAATTTTCTTATATACTTATACGCAAAGTTTTCTTTCTTTTTGCCTTGTGCTTGCTCTTGTCATTAAGATATACACATCAATAAAGACAACTTAAAGCAAAAAACGATAATTCAAATCTTTCTCATTCAAAATTCAGTTTTATCAAAAATACGAGCGAACAAATAAAGACAAGTTTTAAGAATAATATGAATAAGGTGGAGGCGGTCCTGGTGTTTGTTGTGCTGATGGATAGTTTGTTCGGTATTCAGCAGAGACAAGAAGTTGACCAGCTGGATTATTCTGTTGATCACGTAATGGAATCCAACGTTGTTGTTGTTGTTGATTGTTCCAATTATTGTTGTTATTTAAAAGAATTCGTAGAGGTATTTCACCATGAGCAATAGTTTGTTGTTGATATTCAGTTTGAATCCAAACAAAAACTTGATCGTAATCGAATTGATTGATCGGAAAAGAATATTGTTGTTGAAATTGTTTAAATGTTATTTGATATCGTTGATAATTACATTCAATAACCACTGTTAATGGACCCCATTGATTTAACCCGTCAACTTGATTAACAGTCACCAACAATTGACCACCACCTGTAGATGTCGGCGGCGGTGCTGCCATGTAGGATGCCTGTTGTTGTTGTTGTTGCTTTGATTGAGTTGGCGGCGGTGGTGGCGTTGGACCTGCTGATGCAGCATGTTTGTCATGTTTGTCGGGTTTTTTATGTTTTCGATTTTTCCACCAATCTTGAGCTTTGTCACATGCTGCGTTTACTGCTCGATTTTCTAAATTGGATACAACAACCCATTCAGTAATACGACCGACACGGCCTAAAAAGTCTGACATCGAAATAAGCGTGACGTTTCTACTGATCGACGAGTCAACAAAAACAAGAGTAAACTGTAAAGAAAAAAAACATATTTTTTTCCTTTTCTTCTTCTTCTTTTTTTCAGCCAGTCAGATCTTTTCTATGAATTATCGGGGAACCGTAATGGCTTTTTCTTTTTCCTCCTTCTGTATGAATAAGAGTATTACTAATATGAACAATAACTTTGAAACTATTCATCAAAGAGAAGAAGTGGTTTCACTTCAAAATAATGCTACAAAATGTTCTGAAAAACTCAAGAACAAATATGAAATTTGGACTATAATTGCTTCTAATCCTTTGTTTTTATTTCGATATTTTCTTAAAAAAGACCTATATTAACTGTCTCATATTACCATTAATCTTTCGATTAATGTTTGACTTCGTACAGATATCATATATATATATATATATACGCCCATTGTCTTTATTCAAATGAAAATAAAATCTGAGAATGAATAGATATTGCGTTGTTTTATTTGTATCCTTGTTTGTGATATCATCAGTGAATGCAATTGTATCACGAACAAATGTAACTGTTTCTGGTGGTTCTTCAGGTGCTGCAATGGCAACTCAAATGCACATTGCATTTTCTGAAGCAATCAGTGGTGTTGGCGTTTTAGCTGGTCCGCCTTATGATTGTGCTGGTGGTTTACTAACTGCTGCTGAATGTTTAAGTGGTCCCGTAACATCGATTTCAATACCAGACATTGTTAAACGAATTGCTAAATATGAATCCGAAGGTCTCATTGACCGAACGAGCAATATGATTCGTGATCCTGTTTATATATTTTCCGGTAAATACGACCCAATCGTACCGCAACCAATCGCTAGACTCAATGATCAATTGTATGCAGTCTATAATACCAGTATCAAAACAAACTATGATCTACCATCAACACATGGTTATCCTACATACAATTTTGGTGAACCATGTCCTATTCTCAATGTCAAATATTTTATCAATAAATGGTAAAAAAACAAAACATTCAAATTTAACAAAAACTGCTTGTTTGTTTTCTCGTTCGGTTGTCTAGTAACTTTAGTATAGCATATGATGCGTTAAATTTTCTGTATGGTGGTGATTTAATTCAACCGACATGGACTTCTGCGACACCACTTGTTGGTCAAATGATTCTATTCAATCAAGAAGCATTTATGAATCCACCACCAGCATTAGTTCAACGAAAAGTCGATGCTACAGTTACTCAATGGTTAGCAACATATTTAGCTTTGTACGATCCTGCTGATTGGGGATGGGAAACTTCAGGTCTCTCGAATTGGACTATACCAAAGACAACCACACCCAATGATGAACAACAATCGCAATTAACAGCTGCTTCATTTGATTTTGATGTTAAAGGATTTGTATATTTTCCATTGGCTTGTGCTAAGACGAAAAAATGTCCAATTCATGTTGCTATACATGGCTGTCGACAAGGTTTGTGGAGAGATAAACTTATGAGTGAAGATCTCATCGTTTTCTCTTTCTTCTTTTGTAGGTAAACATTATGTTGGTGATGTGTTCGTAAGAAAAGCAAGTTACTTAGAAGTCGCTGAATTAAACAATATAATTGTATTATTTCCACAAGTTGTTCCATCAATTATCGATCCAATAAATCCTCAAGGATGTTGGGATTGGTGGGGATATACATCAAAACAATTTGCTACGAAAATCGGCCCACAAATGATTGGTGTTAAAAAAATGATTGATACTGTTCAAATGCTCACTGATGTCATCGGTACTTCGGCTTAATCATAATACATATTTCGATTCTTTTTTTTTTCTGTTATTAGTTATCTTGTGTCAAAAAAAAACAGAAATTTTCATTGAATTTTAAAATTTCCTCTGAATTAGATCAAGTTGCTCGTAGATCTCTCGCCCTCAGCAATAACATTTCTTTTCGGAACAAACGAAAAATGAAAACTAAGTCATATTCCGAGGGTATGTCATTTC
>ERZ778026.2936-NODE-2936-length-16321-cov-115.046785_pt1 | contig 16321 bp, 7 predicted proteins | sample MGYA00375756_ERZ778026 | MGnify/ENA primary metagenome ERZ778026 (study PRJEB29350, sample SAMN05389820) | bioreactor metagenome | isolation source: Ammonium sulfate bioreactor | place: South Africa: University of Cape Town | collected 2014-02-18 ... | reverse complement strand
GTATAAATCAGCAAAATTGGTTAGGCACTGTCATTTTGCATTCTGTGCACCTTACGTCAACCAGTGCTTGTCCACTAAATAGACAAAGAAAAATATCGAATAGAAAACAGAAAAAAAAGAATACAAACCCTTCCATACCAGGAATATACATCATTAAAATCGCTGTTGATAAATCGACAATTCGACGAATGATTCTTGGACGTCCTTCAACAAGAACCGTGATAATAGGTTTGCTTGTTCGATTTCGTAATTGTTCAATTAATTGTAATTGAGCATCGTCTAAGATCAAATCATTGATATTTCCAGGTGTTTCTGTATAAGCCTGTTCGCCAAGACAAACGAGAATGTAACTGGCATGTTGTGATGCATTGAGAACTTTGTTGATATCAATGATTTGATCGAATGTTGTACTATTGACATATTCGACATTCGATCGACCAAGATAGTTTTCCAATGAATGAAGAATTGTTTTATTTGTTAAATTATTCGGATAGATTGATTCATCATTTCCTTGCCAAACGTATGACCAACCACCGTTAAGTGATGTGAGGACATTTGCTGTTGGACCTGTGATAAGTAGAGGTGCTTGTGATGTAATATTTACTTTGTCCAATGGTAAAACGTTTCGATCGTTTTTCAAAAGAGTAATCACTTGACGTGCTGCTCGAAGATTGAGTTCATCAAATGTTTGATTATTAAATGTGTTGATTGCTGATGGATCAGGCCAAGCATTTCTTCCATCGAATAGACCGAGAGCATATTTAACTCGAAGAATACGACGTACAGCATCATCGATTCGTGATCGAGGAATGCTCCCGTCTTTTAAACATTCGAGTGCTAAATCGAAAAACGAATAATCGAGAGGCACCATACTCATATCAACACCGGCTGCGATTGCTTGACGAACGGCTTCTTTAGGTGTTTGAGCTGTTCGATAGACTGTATTCAATCGTATGATATCTTCCCAATCAGAAACAGTAAATCCTTGAAAATTATATTCTCCTTTGAGAACTTCTGTTATCAAATGATAATTAGCATGACTAGGAATGTCATTGATATCGCCTGGACTGATCATGATTGTTGCTGCACCAGCTCGAACACTTTCTTCGAATGGTGGTAGGAAATATTCGCGTAATTGACGTTCATCAATCCATGCTGGCGTACGATCTTGACCTGAAAGTGGAAGTCCATAGGCAACGAAACTCTTCAGACATGCAGCTACGTTCTGACGAGAAGTTAGATTCGTTCCTTGAAGACTTTCGGTATACGCACGACCCATATCAGCAACAAGTTTAACATCTTCACCATATGTTTCCCATAAACGTGGCCAAACTTTTTGACGACTAATAAAAACAAAGAGAAAACATATTTCGAAATCAAATCCTGTAATTAACTAACCCAATGTCGACTTGTGGATGAAACGCCCATGGTATTCCGGCTGCACGAGTTTGATGTGCAACAACTTTACCAATTTCATGTACTAAATCAGGATTAAATGTTGCACCGAGAGCAATAGCCTGCGGAAATAATACAGCATTTCGAATGTAATTCGCACCATGAATTGAATCAATACCGTATAGGACAGGTATTTTCGATGAAGTTTTTGCAGCTTCATCTTGAATTTGTTCGATAAAATCTTGCCATTGTTTAAGATCATATGCACCGGTTGCAACAGTGTTGAATATTGAACCTACTCGATATTTTTGAATTGCAGTTGTTAATTTAATTGGATCAATTTCGATTTCATTCCATGGCCGTTTAGGATCTTTAACAATAAGATCAAGTGTTATTTGAGTCATTTGACCAATTTTATCTTCATCTGTCATATTAGCAAGTAAAACTTCAATATGTTCATCATAAGATGATATAACGATTGTTGTAATTTGAGAAATTGTCAATAGAAAAATCATCCACATGAATAACATTTCGGTTTAGTTTTTATTCTCTATTTATTTAGTGTATATCTTTTATGATAGATAAACCTGACCAACGATATTATATATATATATATGCTTGTTTTCTTTTCATTATCTTTTGTGTACTATAAAAAGTTCTACAAATTGAATTAAAAAACTAAGAAACACTCATGTACAATTTGATAATTTCCAATTACATTCGCCGAAATAAAGTGTAGAGTAAACACAAAAATAAACTATCAAGGAAGAGGAAGATATTTTTTTCGTTCTCTATTAGTTATTCATTTGGTGTTACGGTTGATTACATTTTTACCTTCATCGTTTGATGAATAAACGATAAAAAAAACAACTCGATAATTATGGAAAAAGCCAAGAGGGAAAAAAACCTTCGTTCTTTTTATCTTTCTAATGAGTAAACAATTTCATTTAAACATTCGGTTTGTTAACGAAAAGTTAAGTAATTCATAAAATGTCGAATACTCCAGGTGAACAGCAGTTAAAACAATTTTTAAAAGAAGTAATACTTACAATTGAAAAGGTATTAAAAGAAATACAATCGAAATACGCTGCTGCACACCGGCAAAAATCAAATGAAGTCAAGGCCATTGCTGCAGCAAATCCAAATAATTCTTCATTTACCTTAGACCGTTGGAAAGAGAAATTGTTAGTAGATTTTCAACAACAACTCGAAAGTATTCTCGACAAACAATTATCTCAATTGAATCCCAATCATCGATTAAATATACTCGATCTTTTAAATTATTTTAACTATGACGAAAAAGAACATGTATTCACTGAGAATCTAACTGTTACTACACTCGATTCACTTGCACGAGGATTAAGATGTCGTCTATTTTCAATTGATGCTTTACAAGCTGCATACACTGGAAATAGAGCTGAAGTTAATAATTTTCTCAAACAGTATCCATCGGCTAAAGATAGACCAGGTATCGAAGGTGTGACATTACTCTATGCTGCTGCTCGAAATGGATATTTAGATATCGTCAAAGATCTCGTTGAAATTCATCGTTGTTCGGTCAATGCTCCCAATCGTCAGCATATCCTACGAGCAATAGCCAGTTCAAATCCAAATGATATCTTGTACTCGAATGATCCACGAGCTGGTTCAACGCCATTACATGCTGCTTCGTATTATAATAAATTGGATATTGTGAAATATTTAGTTGAACACGGTGCTGATTATTACAGTGAAAATCAAGCAGGAGAAACAGTACTTATGAATGCGGCAATACATAAAACTGTTGCCAATTATTTTCGTGAAATTTTAGTATTTGGATATTCGGCTAATGTGAATAAATTTCCCGAAGCTCCTATCAATGAAGATGTTAATTTTGAAACTGAAGATGGTATTTGGGAATTTAAACGATTTTCTGAACAGCAATGGCTTGAATTTACTGATCACGAATCAAAAAAGATTCGAAAATCGTTAATAGTTAAATCGAATGAAAAATTTCAACGAGAAATCTATTTAGAAGGATCTCGCGGTGTCTACGCTGTTTGTCTTATTAGATTTCTTCGTTCAGGAAGAAATGCTAATTTCGGTGAAGGTATCGCATGGATACGTTGTCGAGGTTCATCATTCGTTAATTTACGTTGCTATGCCTTATGGCAAATTCTATTAACTAAACATCCTAAAGCATCAACACAATCAACACTCGATATGTTCAAACTACCCGTACGATATGACAGTCGATTTCAACTTCGTCTCAATACATGGTACTTTTGCAATGATCAAACTAACGAACAATTGGATAAAGCGATGAAATATCGTCGACGATTTGTCAGTATTAAAGTTCCGTTGATTAGTGAGGAGCCATTAAAATTCAATCTTGAAACATTCGAATTCACTGATCAATACAATCGAACCGTTGGCTTTCTTCGATGGTTACCGAAAATGGTATCGAATGATTCAGGACACAAAGATGAAATAATCGATGTCGATGAATATCCAATTCCAGTACAGAAAGAACCAACACCATTGACACCGTCGAGATTAAAAGAAATTTCGAAAGTAAAGAAAAACTTGCAAATCGATTATGAACAACCATTGATCGAACCGATTGTTGATGAAAATATTGCATACGATGCTTATTCAGATAAAAAACTTGATAATCTCAAACGTAAAAAACAATATAACAATCCGATTTTCAAGCAAATAAAAAAACTCGAATTTGATGACGAACCAGAAAAGGCGATTGAACTGTATATCAATGAAAAAACTGCACAAATCTTAGCACTTCAACAGCCGACAATGACTAACAAATCGAATAAAGCCGCTCCTCTAGACGCTTTGTCAGCAGAATTAGCTCAAAATCAACAAGAAAAATCTGAACTCGAAAAGAAATTAGCGATCGAACGAGCCAAAATTCAATCGTTAGTTAATTCCGGTGAAAAACGAAATGCTGAATACGAACAACGATTACAAGAATATAAACAACGTATTGAACGCATGGAACAGCAAAAGAAACTCAACGAAGCTAAAGAATTACAAATCAAACAACTCGAACGAGGCGTTCAAACAATTGAATATACTAACATTCAAAAACAGATTATGAATGATTTTTTAACGCCGAAAAACACGTTTATTTACGAACATCTACGACAGAAAGCTGGTAAACTTGATACCTCGATTGATAATCGAGTACCACAAATTCGAACAATTGAAATAAATAAATCTTGTGTTGTCACTCTTGTTGGTTTGCAAGTACATCACGATGAATTCAAACAAATTCTCAAACGAATTCAAACTTTACTGAACACAATACAATCAGCCAAAGATTACTATCAACGACATTTAAATCGAACGATGAATTCAATCGTTAAAGGTGTTCTATCACGTGTTCAACCTCGAACAAATAATTGGAGCGAATATACCGAATCATTTTTTCAATTGTTTCAAAACAAAAACATCGATTATAAACAATCATTTGATAATTACATGAGTGATAAACTTGAATCAATGGTAGAACCGTGCATTTCAGGTCAATTAGCAAAACCATGGGAAAATATACGAGAGGCAACAAATCAATTCATTCAACGTCGTCCATTCAGTAATGAAATTAGTTCATTGAAACAAAAAGCACTCGATGAATTTATTGCCAAACATGTTCATATTTTACACGCACAATCTCGATTGAAAGCAAATTCAAAATCAGTTTCAATCATAACACAGTTTGTTGACAAAATTAAAAATGAATTTCGAACGAATTCTCGATATCAAGGCAATGAACTCAAGCATTTTAATCGAATACCAAAATTATTAGAACGACTTCTACTTTATTTTTCTTGTTTCGAAGTTCAATTACCATTGTACGAATCAGCCGATGAATTGTTAAGTAAAATCGATGGACATTTAGTTACAACAATTGCAACATCAACTGGATCGGGTAAATCAACATTATTACCAGCGTTATTAATTGCTGAAGGATATGATAAAGTCATTGTTACACAACCACGACGTTTACCATGTCAATTGATATCGAGACGTGTGAATAGCACAATGAAAACTGATATAGGAGAAACAATGAGTGAGCTAGCTGGCTGGGAAGTTAGTGGGGAAAAGCATAATTCTGGTGCGAAAGTTCTCTATGTAACTGATGGTTTACTTAAAGAACGTTTACTCTACGATGACGAATTGATTACTGAAGAAACCGATTCAGGAACAATTGTTTTCTTTATTGATGAAGTTCACGAACGATCAGTTAATATTGATATATGTCTCGCACTCTTAGTACGACTATTACATGAAAAACCGAGATTACAACCGAAAGTTAAAATTATTATATCATCTGCTACACTTGATTCGAAAGTTCCTGATCTCTTTCGACGATATTTCAAAGGAGCTGTCACTGAATTTCGTATGCCAAAGATGGGCACACGTTTTCCCGTCGAAACGATTCCTCGACCAAATGAAAATATAATCACAGTCGTTCTGGAAATTTGCAAGAAACGTCGACAAGCTGATCAAATTCTTTGTTTTGTTAGTTCAGAACGCGAAACTTCTCAATGTTGTAGTATAATTACAGAAATGAGTCGAGGCACGGTCACAGCTTATCCTCTTGTTCAAACTCAACATCCGAATGTTCAACAGGAATATATCGATACTGGATCGTTATTCTTCTCGACAACAGTTGCCGAAACTTCGTTAACATTTCCTTCATTGAAATATGTCGTCGATACAGGAATGATTAATATACCGGTTTATGATATCAAATCAAGACGAACGACTCTTCGAGAAATGCGAGCAGCTCAATCGACTCTAACGCAACGTTTAGGACGATTGGGCAGAACTCAACCAGGAGAATATTATTCATTGTATAATTTCGAACCGAGTAAAGTTCCTTATCCTGAACCACAGATTTGTCAATCAGATTTAATTAATTTCGAATTTTCAATACGTAAATCTTCGATAAATCAAGGTTTTAGCTATTTGAAAACATTTCTACCTGAACCACCATCAACAGAATTAATCGATGCAGCTATTCAACAATTACAAGAATTGTACATTCTCGAAAAATCACCTCCTTATTCATTCACTGCCGAAGGGAAAGAATTGGCTAAATTACCTGATTTCGGTTCATTAGCAATGTCAAAATCAGTCTTAGCTGCATTGATGATTTACAATTGTGGTTATAATTTAATATGTTTGGCTTCAATTTTAGGTATTCTTAATAAAACAAACATATTTCAAGATATACCTGATAGTTATAAAAGTCCCGATGGAGATTTTATGACATTATTCGAAATAATTGATAAAATTCTTGTTGCTAAACAATCGGCTTATTTAAATAATTCCGAAATCGATGATGTTTGCAAAACACTTGGCTTAGAAAAAATTCAACATAACATTCGACAAGCTCTACGACGTTACATAACGTTAAAGGAATTTTTCGAATCATCGTCGGAATTTCGACAACGAGCCGAACAAAAATCGAACAATTGGGAATCGATGGCTAAATGTTTATTAGCTGGTTACAGTGATAATATTTTTATTTCGATGAAAGATATTCAAGATCATAAACATTATTTTGTTCGTCATAAAAACAAAGACATAGCAATTCTCGATCGAAAATCGACTTTAAATCGTAAAATGAAGGATACACCTGTTTCACTTGTTCTCGCTCGAGATATTCGTTATGCAACATCGATTCGTGAAAATGCAATTCTTTCATTCGTCGGCATTATCAATCCTCAATGGATTAATTGTCCGGTGAAACGTGAAATCGTTGTGACGAACGAAGAATTATCATATTTAAATGCAAATAAAGTTTTAACTGATGTGCAATCGAAATTTCCGAATGTTAGAGTGCAAGTTTCTGGCGATAGAATTACATTAGATGGTTTGTCAGGTCATGTTTTAAATGCAGAAATACATATTCATCAAGGAATGATCTGTGAATTGAAATTTACTTTACATTCATTGGTTTACGGAAGTCCACATTCGAATTTTGAACGCAATCTTCAGAGTATAACCAAACGATTGAATATATTTAAACCGTTAATTTGGCGACGAGAAGCAGAAAATCAAGCTGAAATTACCGTAACGAGCAACAATGGAACATGTGAAGTCACTGTTAAAGCGAGAGATTCAGTGAATCGAAAGATTCGAGATGAATTCACAGGTTTCGTCAGTTGGCTTAAAAAATCCGCCGTTATCAATCATCCAAATTCAGGTCTACCGCCGACAACTTTTTCGCCGAAAATACGAAGCAAATGTCGAGATATCGAAGAACGAATCGCTCGTGTTACAGATAGTGCTCGAACAGACATCGATTTACACGATGGCACCAAAGGTGTACACGCTACACGTGAAACCCGAATGGAAGTCGTAGCTTGGTTGGCAATTTGCAAATTTGATTGTCGATTAGAAGGTGGTTTCGTTCGAGATTGGATTGTTGGCCATTATATTAGTCGACCAAAAAATAATAATCCTCAACAATGGATTACACTGCGGAATAATCTTATTCCAGAACTCGACAAAGAAGTTGTTCCATCGGATTTAGATTGTCATCTCCCGAGTTATCGGTATTTTGATATTCAATTGTTTCAAAACGAATTATACAAATATGGTATTACGTGTTCGTTTATACGAGAAGATTGGAGATATATATTATTGTTCGATGAAAACGAACCAACAGGTCCATTTACTATGGATTTAATCGAACCACATATCGCATTAACACAGGATCGTATCGATTTCGATGTTAATAATTTATCGGTGGAGAAAGATTATACACATGAACTTGGCATGCGTATTGATATCACACAACGACCTTATTCGATTGATTTAGAAACAATTATCGATAATATTCAAAACAAACGTTTTCAAGTTCTTCGTCCACGAGATTCTCGTTTGGATGAACGTATCGATAAAATGATTAATATTCGTGGTTGGAAGAAAATCAATCAAGAACTTTCAGTGATTCCTCAACCACATCGACAGTATCATTCAGTACTTGTTCCACTTCCAAAAGGAACTTTATACAATGAAATCAAGACTAAAATGAACGTCATCACAAATATAAAGATTCTATCAATCGAAGAAATTCGAAATCCACACTTAGAAGAAATCTACGAAGGAATGAAAAAAGTTATCGCAAAACAATGTACGGGTGCGAATCCGAATGAACTTCTACTATTTCATGGAACAAACGGAGATGGCGTCGAAGGAATAGCTGAAGATGGATTTGATGATCGATACTACGCTGGCGGACGTTACGGTAAGAAATTCAAACTATTTCTCAACAAGAAAATTCATTGTATTGTTAAATAGGTGTTGGTGCTTATTTTGCTGATGATCCAGAAAAATCACATGGATACACTGATCAGGATTCAGCTGGTAATAAACATGTTATATATTATAGTCGAGTACTTATGGGAAAAGCATTTCATTCAAAGACCGAAAATGATAAATTGACAGCGGCACCTGTAAACTTTCACTCGGTAATTGGCGAACATGCAGACTATACTGAATATATTGTTTATCGTTATGGACAAGCACTTCCATATTTGAAAATAGTCTACAAAACTTAACAAGTTTTTTTTGTTTTGTTTCGCCAAATTTTCAATTACCTACATATTTTTGTTTTGTCGAAAATAAATTATTCACTCTTCCTCATGCATGACTGGTTTTTTCCTAATGACTATTTACCTTATAACGGCAAAGGCGTCGAAATGAAACTTGTTTTCTTCCTCTTTTCATTTACTATTTCAATTTTGCCAACAGACACACAACAGTAAATGACGACTGCAGAAGCTAAATCTCAATTAAAAGAATTTCTCAAAGAAACTCTACGTATCGTACAAAATGCATTGAACGAAATACAACCCAATGGAAATGTCGCCTATGCTGATCTCAATAATTATTCATTTACATTAAATCATCATGAGGAAGAACTATTAATAGATTTTCAAAAGAAGATCGAACGGATGTTGAAAATCAAATTACGTTCTTTACAAGTCGATTATCGAGCAAATGTATTCGATCTTTTAAATAGATTTTATTACGATGAAACCGAACAGATTTTCACTGAAGATTTTAATGTTGATATGCTCGTTTCATTTCAACAAGAACTCGAATGTCGTTTGGATTCAATCGATGTTCATCAAGCAACATTCGATGGAGATCAAGAATGTCGTAATAAAATCGATCGATTCTTGAAAAACTATCCCTATATGAAAGATCGGCCAGGTGTTGACGGCATGACATTACTCTATGCTGCTGCTCGACGAGGCGACTTAGATTTAGTACGAAATCTCGTTGAAAAACATCGTTGTTCAGTCGATGCTCAAAATCTTCAAGATCTTAAACGAGCACTTGCTGTTTTCAATCCCCATGAAAACCATTTCAGTTCAAATCCAAGAGCTGGTTCAACACCGTTACATGTTGCTGCGCATAGAGAACATTTAGATGTGGTGAAATATTTAGTTGAACACGGTGCTGATTATTTTATTGAAAATCAAGCAGGAGAAACAGTACTTATGAATGCAGCAGGACATACGAATGTTACCAATTATTTTCGTGAAATTTTAGTTTTTGGTTATTCAACTAATTTAAATAGATTTCCCGAAGCGCCTATTGATGAAGAAGCAAATTTCATCAAAGTCGATTGTATTTGGGAATTTAAACGGCTGCTTGATCAAAAATGGACTCCATTTGATGAACGAAATTCCGACGAATTACACAAATCTTTAGTCGTCCAACAAGATCAGGAATTTCGTCGAGAAATCTTCTTACGAACAACTGAAACATCATATGCTATTTGTCTAATGAAATTTCTTCGTTCAGGAAGAAATGGTAACTATGGCGAAGGTTTAGCTTGGATACGTTGTCGAGGCTCATCATTTGTCAATTTACGTTGCTATGCCTTATGGCAAATTCTATTAACTAAACATCCTAAAGCATCAACACAATCAACACTCGATATGTTCAAACTACCCGTACGATATGACAGTCGATTTCAACTTCGTCTCAATACATGGTACTTTTGCAATGATCAAACTAACGAACAATTGGATAAAGCGATGAAATATCGTCGACGATTTGTCAGTATTAAAGTTCCGTTGATTAGTGATGCACCACTAAAATTCAATCTTGAAACATTCGAATTCACTGATAAAAACAAGGAAATTATTGGTTATCTTCGATGGTTACCGAAAATGGTATCGAATAATCAACGAAATCGAGATGAAATTATCGATACTGATGAATATACAAACATAGCAAATCTTGATCCAACACCATTGACACCTGCAAGACTTGCACGTATCGTCGAATCAAAAAATAAGGTCCTACTTCGAGATGAAGAAGAATTAGCTGAACCATTAGCCAACGAAGATTTTTCCTACGATGATCCATCAGATAAAAAACATCAAAAAGTAAAATTCTTACGAAAAAAAACAACTCGTATTTATCTTTTTTTTGTTAACATAGACTCCTAAAAAACGATCTTTATTTAATTTACTCAATCCAAAACGCGTATCATTCGATGAATCATGTGACGAGCCTACGTGGGATAATGAACCAGAAGAACCAATCGAACAAGTGATCAATGAAAGCAGAACTATGGTTTTACCGACACAACGACCGATTGCTATTGAAGAAAAAGGTGCTGCCGATGTGTTAGCTGCAGTTTTAGCTGCTGTCAAGAAAAAAAAGGATGAATTTCAAAAGAATCTAGCAAATGCCGAAGCTGAAATTGCCAAATTAGTCAATTTAGATATGGAACACAACGCTGAAAATCAACAAAGAATTCGAGACTTACGTCGAGACGTGGAAAGATTAAAACGAGACAAAGAACAAAGCGAAGCAAGAGAAGCACATTTACGACGAATTCAACAAAGCATTCGTCAATTTAAACATGGTAATATTCAAAAACAGATTATGCAGGATGTTTTAATGCCAAAAAGTCTTCTTATTCACAATTATTTACAACAGAATATTCCAAATAATGAACCATATCTCAAAGATCTCGTTCCAAAAATCATGACTGACGAAGTAAATAATTCCGGTATTGTTACTGTCATTGGCTTTCAAGCACATAATGATGAATTCAAAAGAATTCTTGACCGAATACAAATTCTATCGAATGCAATACAATTAGCGAAAGATGAGTATCAAAAACATTTAAATAGTACGATGAATTCAATTGTCAAAAATATCCTACCAAAAGTGAAACCTTCAACTAACAGTTGGCATGAATATAGACTATTATTGTCTCGATTATTTCAAGAGAAAAATACGGAATATAAACAAATATTCGATGATTATATCAATGACAGATTCAAATCAATGATTGATCCATGTATTTTAAGACAATTGCCGAAACCGTGGGCGAGAGTAGAAGAGCTAAAACAGCGATTCATTCAACGTCGTCCATTCAGTAATGAAATTAGTTCATTGAAACAAAAAGCATTCGATGAATTCATCGATAAAAATATCTCGTTTCAAGAAATTAACTTTATAACTGATGTAACAGACGAATCGATTAAAACTATGAAGAATTTTCTTCAAAAAGTTCGTCATGAATTTCAAAATGATCCTCGATATCAAGGCAATGAACTCAAACATTTTAATCGAATACCAAAATTATTAGAACGACTTCTACTATATTTTTCTTCTTTCAAAGTTCAATTACCTTTGTTTGAGTCAGCCGAGGAATTGCTCAACAAAATCGATGGACATTTAGTTACAACAATTGCAACATCAACTGGATCGGGTAAATCAACATTATTACCAGCGTTATTAATTGCTGAAGGATATGATAAAGTCATTGTTACACAACCACGACGTTTACCATGTCAATTGATATCGAGACGTGTGAATAGCACAATGAAAACTGATATAGGAGAAACAATGAGTGAGCTAGCTGGCTGGGAAGTTAGTGGGGAAAAGCATAATTCTGGTGCGAAAGTTCTCTATGTAACTGATGGTTTACTTAAAGAACGTTTACTCTACGATGACGAATTGATTACTGAAGAAACCGATTCAGGAACAATTGTTTTCTTTATTGATGAAGTTCACGAACGATCAGTTAATATTGATATATGTCTCGCACTCTTAGTACGACTATTACATGAAAAACCGAGATTACAACCGAAAGTTAAAATTATTATATCATCTGCTACACTTGATTCGAAAGTTCCTGATCTCTTTCGACGATATTTCAAAGGAGCTGTCACTGAATTTCGTATGCCAAAGATGGGCACACGTTTTCCAGTCGAAACTATTGCCTGTCCAAATAAGAATATAATCGATGTCGTTTTGGAAATCTGCAAGAAGCGGAAAAGATTCGATCAAATTCTTTGTTTCGTTAATTCCGCTGGAGAAGTTAACCAATGTTGCCGTTTAATTTCAGAAATAAGTGGCGGTACAATCACAGCTTATCCTCTTGTTCAAGCTCAACATCCGAATGTTCAACAGGAATATATTGAAAATGGATCATTGTTTTTCTCGACAACAGTTGCCGAAACTTCGTTAACATTTCCTTCATTGAAATATGTCGTCGATACAGGAATGATTAATATACCGGTTTATGATATCAAATCAAGACGAACGACTCTTCGAGAAATGCGAGCAGCTCAATCGACTCTAACGCAACGTTTAGGACGATTGGGCAGAACTCAACCAGGAGAATATTATTCATTGTATAATTTCGAACCGAGTAAAGTTCCTTATCCTGAACCGCAGATTTGTCAATCCGAACTGACAAATTTAGAATTTTCGTTAAGAAAATCACTGATAAATCAAGGTTTGAATTATCTGAAATCATTTTTACCTAATCCACCATCAGCACAATATATCGATGCAACTATTAAACAATTACAAGAGATGTTGATACTGGACACATCATCATCCAATCAATTAACTACGCATGGTGAAGATCTTAAAAAATTACCCGATTTCGGTTCATTAGCAATGTCAAAATCAGTCTTAGCTGCATTGAGATACTACAATTGTGGTCATGATTTGATATGTCTGGCAGCATTTTTAGGTGTTCTTAATAATACAAATGTACTTTCAAGTATACCGAATCGTTTCAGAAATACTGAAGATGGAGACTTCATGACGTTATTAGACGTCATCAGGACTATACTTTCACCTGGACAATCATCGTATGTCAGTAATTCAGAGATCGATAACCTATGTCAACGAACAGGTTTAACCAGTATTCGACATGTTGTTAAATCAGTTTTGAGACGTTATTTCGTACTTGAAGATTTCTTCAACAAAAAATCAAAAGATTTTAAGGAATTATCACGACGAACAACCAAACATTGGGAACCAATAGCTAAATCTCTATTGGTTGGTTATAATAACAATATTTTTATTTCAAAAGTTGATCTTCAAGGTCGAAAATTTGATTATATTCGACATACGAACAACGAAGATATAGCTACGCTCGATTTCAAATCAACTCTTATTCGTGATAATAGTCGTGATCCAGTTTCGTTTGTCTTAGCTCGAGATATTGTTTACTTGACATCCGTTCGTAAAGGAGCAATTCTTTCGCTCCTTGGCGAAATCAAACCTGAATGGATCAATAACTTTCAAATAAATCGTGAAATACTTGTTACCGAAGAAGAAATGTCCCATTTAAACAATGGACATCAGATTACTAGAGTCAAAACGCAATTTCCTAGTGTTCGAGTCGATACACCTCATGATAATTTAATTTTATTGAAAGGCTCATCGGGCGATGTTCTCAATGCAGAATTACATATTTATCAACAAATGCTGACTGATATGGCATTTACTCTTGAGAGTTTCGGAAAGAAGTCTCCACATGCAAATTTTGAAAAAAATCTTCAAAGTTTATACAAAATGAAATTGCCTCGAGTATTCAAAGCATTGATTAAAAGACGAAAAGCAGAAAATCAAACAACAGTTACAATTACAACCAATAAAATAACAAAAGTCAATGAGATTTCAATGAAAGCTCGAGGTTCAGTTAATACAGAAATCAAAAACGAATTCGCAACATTTATCAATTGGCTACAAAATTGTGTTGTTATGAATCTTCTCGATGCTCGTAAGCAAACAAAACAAAGATTTGATTAGATATACCTTCGAACTTTCGTTTTTTCTAGATTTACCTCCACGCATGATTTCATCGAAAGAACGTGCTAAATATCGAGATATTGAAGATCGAATCGCTCGTGTTACAGACAGTAAACGAACATCGATTGATTTGTACAGACATACGAAAGGCGTGCATGCTACACGTGAAACCCGAATGGAAGTTGTTGCTTGGATGGCAATTTGCAAATTTGGCTGCCGATTAGAAGGTGGTTTCGTTCGAGATTGGATTGTTGGACATTACAGTTATCCACCAGCAAATACTGTTACAAATTCTCATGATTGGATTGAATACAATGATAAAAATAAACGATTACCGTCAATTATCAAAGAAATTATTCCATCGGATTTAGATTGTCATCTCCCGAGTTATCGATATTTTGATATTGAGAAATTTCAAGACGAACTACACAAATATGGTATCATTTGTACAGTAGTACCCGATAAATGGAGATATGTTATATTATTTGATGAACATGAACCAACAGGTCCATTTACTATGGATTTAATCGAACCACATATCGCATTAACACAGGATCGTATCGATTTCGATGTTAATAATTTATCGGTGGAGAAAGATTATACACATGAACTTGGCATGCGTATTGATATCACACAACGACCTTATTCGATTGATTTAGAAACAATTATCGATAATATTCAAAACAAACGTTTTCAAGTTCTTCGTCCACGAGATTCTCGTTTGGATGAACGTATCGATAAAATGATTAATATTCGTGGTTGGAAGAAGATCGATCAAGAACTTTCAGTGATTCCTCAACCACATCAAAAACATTATAAAGTACTTGCGCCTCTCGATCCAGATACGATCTTATATAAAGATATTAAAAGTCAAATGAGTAAGGCTATACAAAATATAAAAATTCTATCAATCGAAGAAATTCGAAATCCACACTTGGAAGAAATGTATGAAGATATGAAAAATTTAATCAAGAAAGAATGTCCTGGAGGAAATCCTAAAGAACATCTACTATTTCATGGAACAAGCGGAGATGGCATCGAAGGAATTGCTGAGAATGGTTTCGATGATCGATATTACATGGGTGGACATTACGGTAAGAAATTTTAATTAGTTTCGAACAAGAAAATTCATTGTATTCCTTCTTTTTTTTTGTTAAATAGGTCGTGGCGCTTATTTTGCTGATAAATCAGACAAATCGCATAATTATACTAGTCCAGGTGAAACAGATAACACACGTGTTATCTATTATAGTCGAGTACTTATGGGAAAATCATGTTATCTGGATGAGCCAGACGAAGAGTTGAGCGTAACACCAAAAGATTGTCATTCAGTGATCGGAAGGCATGACAAAAACTATACTGAATATATTGTTTATCGTTATGGACAAGCTCTTCCATATTTGAAAATCGTCTACACAGTCTAACAATTATTTACTCATGTGTTTTCCTATGATTTTCTTTTCGTTCTTTTAAAAATAAAAATAATCCTGAAATTGCATTGCATTTTTTTTTCAAAATGATATTAAAAGCAAAGCAATATAATAAAAATCTTAAAGAGTCTGTTGTCGGCATCGTGTCATTGAATCTTTGAATGTTTTTCTGTAGAGTTCCGAAGGTAGAACAAATACAGCAAAGACAAGCATTGGTGGTGTAAAAGAAATCAAATAACCACAAAGATATAACCAAGGATTTTCCGATGGATCGACACATCCAGATATCAATGACATGATTAAACGAGGCACGGCTAATAGAAGCAAAATAAAAGGACTGATTAGTAATTGTTTATGTTCACGTATTTGATTGACAGCATGTTCTTTGAACGATT
>ERZ778026.2934-NODE-2934-length-16327-cov-6.302421_pt1 | contig 16327 bp, 22 predicted proteins | sample MGYA00375756_ERZ778026 | MGnify/ENA primary metagenome ERZ778026 (study PRJEB29350, sample SAMN05389820) | bioreactor metagenome | isolation source: Ammonium sulfate bioreactor | place: South Africa: University of Cape Town | collected 2014-02-18 ... | reverse complement strand
TATTGGTCAGTCCAATAATCTGTTTACTTCCCGTTTTGTCGTCGACATCACGTTATGCATCGGAGTAATCACTGTGGCTAATCGTAGCTATCTCTACTCAACCAACGTCATTCCTGGGCCGAACGCCAAGGCCAACGGTCGCAAGCTGATTGGCATTTCGGAGTGGAACTACGATATACCAATCATTTTTAAGCTTCTTCTCTCCGGCAACCCAAAAACCTGCCTTTCTTCGATTTGGAACAACCCGGAGGAAATCGCTCTGATAGGTGATTACTCTTCTGGCGTGAAAAATCTTGAAGGGTTCTTGTCGCAAATAGATCTTCCCGAAGCTCAGGACTTGATTGCCGAAGCCATCGAGTTTTTGAACAAGCCAGGGAACCAAAACCAATACTTCGTTTTGGAGTGCGGCGAAATTTTCGACATGGGTGACACACCGCTTCTTGAGCAGAACCTAGTGCTCCTCGAGGAAGTAAAAAATCTCCAGCCTGAAGTAGAACAGGCGTTGCAGTCTTTGGTGCCGCCCCCTGTCGTGCCACCTAAACCAGTTGGTTTCTTCTCAAAGTTGTTTGGCCGTACTCCAGAACCTCCGAGCCCTGCGCATGATTTGATGAAACCTATCTATCACCTCGGGCTCGGAAACTGGTCAAACATCTTGTACTTCGACTTCACCAATGCATAACAAGTCCGTCAACCGGACCGTCAAAAAGCTGCGCTTTCTGCCGTCCGGTTACGTCCAACGTTAGCCGTCTGAGAATGCCGCTCTTCAAGTATCTACATCCAGATCGAATAGATGTTCTGCTGGGGCAGTCCATCCGATTTTCATCGCCTGCGGTATTGAACGATCCGTTTGAACTGAAACCACATCTTGCGGAACTGGTATCACCGGAACATATGGAGGCCCACATAACTCGGGTTCTCCCCGAGCTTTTGCGCGAAGAATTGGCGAAGCTCCCTCCGAAGGCTCGAGCGCTAATTTCTGTGGAAGCGCTACATGAAATCCTTCTCCGTCAGCTTCCTGAGGCAAAGCGAAATATTCAGGGCATGGCTGAACTGCTGATGCCGAAACTGCAAGAAGTTATGGCTCGCAAGTTTGAAGAGTTGATTGGTATCTTGTGTTTGTCGGAGTCAGCCGAAAACCTGCTTATGTGGGCGCACTATGCAGATTCTCATCGAGGGTTTGTAATCGAGTTCGACGAACGCTCTCCATTCTTTGATCGTCGGGTGAATCCCGAAGATGAATTTCGTCACCTTCGAAAGGTTTCATATAGCCCTACGAGGCCATCGCTAACGCTTGCGGATGTTGACGACTTCGCGCCGTTCATGACCAAGGGAACCGATTGGAAATATGAAGCCGAGTGGCGAATGATCGTACCCCTTGATACAGCATCAACAGTTATTGGTGGAGGGCCGCATGCGGTGCACCTCTTTGAATTTCCAGCTCAAGCGATAACCTCAGTTGTACTTGGCTCTCGAATGTCTGCGCAAAGGAAGGAAGACATCCGGCAAATTCTCGCTGACTCCCCGTACTTCAGCCATGTGCGCTGCGTGGAGGCAGAAATCGATAATGAACATTATCTAGTGCGGGTGCCGCGTGCCGACGGCTAACCCGGCAGTCAACCGGACCTGCGCGAAAAGCCGCGCAGGCCGGTTACTTTGAACGTTAGACACATCCCAATGGCCGCATTGCTACACGAGGTTTGGAAAGAGCAGGATGAGGAAGGGCAATGGTTACCTGGGCTATGTTTGGCGGGGCCAGATGGGGAGGGGTTTCGGGCGCTATTGAATCCCAATGCTCAGCTGGTAACGAAGTTCATTGCATCATGTCACTTTGATGCAATGTCCAAGTATTACGAGATCGTTGGTTACGAAAAATATGTCAATGAAGAACCGTGGTCACATGAGCCATATTCAGATGAGGAGGCTGATCGCCAAGCGCATCGATAGTCCAAGTTCGCGTGCTAAACGCGCTTCGGTTCCTGCCATGGAAACGTGGCCTTAGCTACCAAGTGAAGGCTACGGCACAAAAAATCGTCTAACCATGCAATCGAGAGGGACGTCCGCAAGCTGGCGCTTGCGGTTCCCTCCGCCTTCGGCTCCGGCCGCCCCTCATCTCCACGTTAGAGATCACAATGATCCGCTGGCCCACTCTTTCTATCTATGCAGCATGCTGGATATTGCTATCACCACCGGCAGCTGCTTCAGACTGTGACCGATTACAGTCCGGTAGCGGAAGTTGGTCTAGTTGCATAGCTGCCAACCAGTTTCGAGAAGCTGATGAGAAACTGAATCTCTTCTACGGAAATTTGATACGAATTCTGTCGAGTGAAGAGACCAAGACCCAGCGCCAACGCCTAATCCAGTCTCAAAAAACATGGCTACGGTATCGCGAACAGTATTGCCAGTTCGCATCCTCTACATGCAGCGGTACTCCCCAAATTTGTGATTCCGTGTACGAAAATTGCCGAGCTCGGCTAACTGAAAGCCGAGCCGAAGAAATCATTTCCTTCAGCGAAAAGTGGCAGTGATCTCTAACATCGCACTCAAAATCGCTCCCTGCGGTCGCTTGGACACGCCGCAAGCGGCGCGCCATTTAGTTCAACGTTATGCGACTTAGAACCTTTCTCTCATTCCTCTTCGCGGTGCTGCTAGGCGCGGCAGTAGCAGTTGTAATCAAGGTTGGCTTTGCGCTCCCTGGCGTCCTGCCAACCAGTGACATATTCATGTTTATCCTTGAGTCGCCGCTGGGGCAGTTTGCTTTAGCCGAGCGTGGTGGTGAGGGCGGCGTTCTTCTTGCCATTGCAATTCGTGCTTTCGCCTTTAGCGTCACAGCGGGGATTATCGCCGGCGCGGCACTCAGAAAGCTCAGATTCAAGCGTGCTTTTTGCTATGCGGCACTTTGGGTTCCACTTGGGAATATTGCCATTGGCTACCTCACCCTATCTGCCGCATCCGCATCCAACTCGGAGCAAGTGTTTGCCATGCAGAAGAACTTCGGCCAGTTAGTCTGGACGGACCTATGGGTCTTCGGTTGGTATTTCCTTGCACTCTATGTTTCGTTCATCATTACCAGTCGCATAACACTGCGCTCAACCGGACCTGCGCCAAAAGCCGCGCAGGCCGGTTAGCTCTTCGTTAGGCCTCTCGCAAATGACAAACAGCCTCAAGAATTCGAAGTTCGATATTGTGTTTGCCGGTCTATCAGCAGCCGCCTTACTGGAGCGCGCTATTCGAGGCATATTCTTTTCCGAGGCTTCGAGCTTCGTTCGTGGCAACCGCACACCCCGTCTATTTACGGGAGAATCTGCCACTTTGATGGGATTGCTTTACCTTGGATTTTCGTTTGTCTTCATCGGCTACTTGTTGCGATTTAGCCGATGGAAGGCTTTGCTTTTTGTGGGGCTGTTTTTGTCTTGGTTACTCATCTGCGTCGCAGTACTTTGTTTATAAACGCTCGGCTGTCCTGACCATGATTACGAACAACTTCAAAATACTCACTATTTTCTCCAGCCGGCCTAACCCTGTGGTCAAGGTGCTCCCTTCGGTCGCTGGGACGCTGCGCGATAAAGCGCCGCGCAGCGCCCCTTACCTTGAACGTTAGGCATTCAAATGAAAATCTGGCGTGGACAACCTGACAACTTCCAACCCTTTCCCCTGTCGCCCAAGGAAAAGGGGCACATTTGGTTGGCTTTCTCCGGCCTTAGCTTCCTCAGTGCGGCAAATTCATACATGTGGCCAGCATCAAGTGCAGCCACCGGGCGTTGGGCATGGATTCACAACATTTTTTATAGCCAATTTGGCTCCTCTGGTGATCTCGTTCTTTACGTTGTAGCGGGAAGCGCATTCCTTCTTGCAGCTTTATCTCAGTACGGAAAAGCATCCGTAATAACGAGTAAATCTCAATGAGTAAAGCTGCGTTGCCTAACATCCCACTCCAGCCGACTGTCAAAAAGCTACGCTTTTTGCCGTCAGCTGAGCTAGCACGTTAGAGGCTTCATGCTCAAAGCCCTCGCATACGCAGTGTCGATAGTTTTTCTCAGTACTTCCTTGGTTGAGGCTGCGCCTAATTTCTCCGGCTCTTGGTCGGTTGATCTTCGCTCTGCGGAAGAAAAGAAAAATAATGTCGAGTGTGGTGCCGCCACCTTCGATCTCGCTCAATCCAAAAATGAAATCATTGGTAATCACACTTTTGCCACGCCTGGCTGTGGCCGGCTCAATGAGGGTGGCGAAGGCACGGTCAAAGGCAAAGTGAAGGGCAGCGTTGCAACCCTCACTGTTACCAGTGATCGCAATGGCGCTGTCTTCGTTGGCACTGCCACAATGCAGGGCAACACAATCAGGTGGGCTGTTTCTAAGCAAATCCGTTCAGGCGAGCCTGAAGGTGACGCGCCGCTTGTCTTGCAAAAGGGAGTGCTGATTCGTGCAGTCAAGTAGCCACCACGCCTCTAACCCTACAGTCAAGCGGACCGCCACAAGCTGTGCTTGTGGTTCCTTCCGCGCTTCGCGCTCCGGCGTCCGCTTACTTCCACGTTAGGCACCATGGTTACTCCTCACGATTTCAAAGCTTTTTGGGAAGCTAACGGGGGCGAACTCACAGCGTTCCCGGAAAGTACATTTGTCGGCGTTAATATTTCGCAGGAAGCAAAAACGTTTCTCAGAAACGCCGGAATGCCGAGCAGTGCAGCCCCCTTCTTGACGTTTAATGCTCCCAAAACCGGCTCGCTGCCAACCGTTGCGGAAGCATGGGGAGTAGGCGACAAATTTAGCCGCCACTACATTATCGGTTTCAATGGCTCGGGCGATCCCATAGCGATTTCACCCATGGGACCAGTCGTCTGCCTCAACCATGATTTTGGTTTTGCTGAGGTATACATCAACCAAGATATTTCTGTTCTTGCCGAGACGCTACTGCAATGTAGCCAACTGATTAAAAGAACCCTAGAAATTGCTGGTCCGGGAGCTTATCTAAATGGTCTAGTACCAACGAACCTCAAAACTGAATTCATCGAATTTCTCCAAGAAACCGACCCTCTCGCGCTACACAACGACGCAATGTGGGCAGTAGAAATCTCAATGTGGGTTGCGTAGCTTCAATGTCCAAGCGCAATAGAAACCAATTAAATCATCGCCTAACAATGCGGCCCAGCGGACAGTCCGCCAGTTGCGCTGTCCGACTGCCGCTGACCTTCGTTGTTAGGCGTTGCTCATGAGCAGTCATACCAAGACATCTATCCGCCTGATCTTGTTTGTCCTATTTGTATGGCTTTCTCGTCATTTTTTTGCACTTATGGAAATTGATAGCTGCCTTGACGATGGAGGTACTGTCCAAGATGGTATTTGTATTGAAAGCCGTCATGGCCAATGGGCACTTGCGTCAGAGCGCCCATTTCTGGAGTGGCTAATCTCGCTGGGCACTCCAGGTCTAATCGTTTGGGTTATTTCTTTCTACGCGCTACGAGCAAAACAAAACGCATCATGACCCACACCAACTTGCCTAACATCCCGCTCCAGCCGACCGTCAAAAAGCTGCGCTTTTTGCCGTCGGCTGAGCTTGCACGTTATGCGTCTTCCGTAACTCAACGCAAACCGCTTTGTCATGCGCCAACTCATTGAATCGCTATCTTGGTCCTCAGGCTTCTTTATGGTGGCAGCTGTATCAGCTGTTCTCGCACTTTTTACCGGGCGCCTACAGCCTGCCGCTCTGCGCTGGTCCGCCTGCGCCCTCGTCCCTGCCGCAGTTTCCTACTGCTTGTACTGGTCTCCTGTTTGGCTGGGCGCTGAGTACTCTATCTCCGAGCATTCATCTTGGTCTGGCGTCTTTCTGTTTCCGTGGTCGTTGGTAGGCGCCTTGGCGTCAGTCGCAGTCACGGCTGGTGTCCGTCAGCACCTCAAGGCTAAGCATGTCCAAGATGCATAACCCGCCGCTCCAGAGGGACGCTTCGCCGGCAAGCCGGCTTCGCGCCCCTGAGCTAGCACGCTGAGCCTCTACTTCCTATGCCTAAGCGCCCGGTGACTACTACGCACATTAGTGCTCGCACCAAGTGGCTTGTCGTCACCGTCTTCGTCGCGGTTGGCCTTGCTGGGCTTTACTTCGGAAATCCTGTTCAACGGTTCCGCGAAAGCGAGAAGGCCTCATGCAGAAACACGTGCTCAAAGCTCAATAAGGCACCTCGCTTAGTTTCGCACTTCGCCACTGGCATGGTGGCGCCGGGAAAGTTCGACGGCCCGTGGAGATGTGAGTGCTATTAACTACTCAGCGTTCTGCCTTTGTCACGCCCGCTCCTGTCGCTATGGTTCGCGGTGGTGGAGTGCATCTGCAAACTCAGGCGCAGTCTGCCTTTTCAGGTTCACTTATCGGGCCAGTTTTTGGTTATTGCTGTGGCATGTTGCTCCGAGGCCCAACCCATCATTCCACCGGACCTGCGCGAAAAGCCGCGCAGGCCGGTGAATTCAAACGTTAGGCATTTCACACCACAGGAGTGACAGGAATGGACTCGGAAGGCCCAAACATCACAGACGTCACGATAGCGTTTTCGAAGGCTGTCTTCGGAGCTGCTGGGGCGATCTTCACACCATTAGGTCCTGCGGCGCCGTTTGCGGCCGAGCTGATCGGACTTGGCATTCCTGGGCAACGTGTTGATGTTCTTGAGCAGCGCATTGCTCGCCTTGAGACGCTATTTACGGCCATCGTTAACTCAATGCCTGACCAACTTAGGCCGAAAATTGACCACAATGCGTGCGATTTTGTGATAAAGCGCGTGGCAAATATTCCAGACAACGAGGCTACCCAAGCAATACAAGAATTGCTCAACGACGGTGACTCTACATTCAACGCGCTGGGTACAGAGGATCGCTTCTTCACCCTAACGCAGATACATCTAAACGAGAAGGGGAAAGCCGTTCAGGGAACGCAACGAGTAACTAGCGCGTTGCAGATTGCTCTTCTCAACAAAGCTCTTTCGATACCAACCCTTCAAGAACGCGGCGGGCACTATTTCGATCTTGGTGTTCTGTTTGGTGCTGCTGGAAAGCATGTCGAATCAATTGAAGCCTATCTGGCCGCAATTTCGAACAACGATCCAAATCCCTCTTTATGCTTCATGAACATTGGAAACCGCTTTCAAGCCATGAACATGAACGAGCAGGCTCTAACGTCATGGGAAAGGGCAATCGAGTTAAATCCACGCCAATGCTTGGCGTACCTTTATGCTGGCGAACGATACAGGCAAATTGGTAAATACAAAGAAGCCTATGTTCGACTCAAGTTCTATGTCGACTTTATTGACGAAAACAACATATCTGAAGACTCCAAGTATTACTTTGCGGAAAGGTACAAGGCCGCGAAAGAATTCATCGCTGAGAAGATTTCTCTGAGCGGAAGCCATGCCTAATCCTACGTTCGACCTCGCCCCCGTCGGTCGCTGGACGCTACGCGACAAAGCCGCGCAGGCCGCTTGTTTTCACGTTATGCGGCACCATCACCGAGCACTGTAGAGAATGGCTGAACTGATCGAACTTGAAACCGAGCGACTTCGCTTACGCCAGTGGAAGCTTGCTGATCGTGAGCCCTTCGCCGCGATGAATGCAGACCCAAGAGTCATGGAGTATTTCCCCGCAGTGCTCACGCGCGCAGAGAGTGACGCGATAGCCGATCGTTGCCAATTGCTCATCGAAGAACGAGGTTGGGGCTTCTGGGCCGCTGAGTGCAAGGCCACTCATGAGTTCATCGGGTTTGTCGGCCTGCATACGCCATCTGCTGAACTTCCATTTTCACCTTGCGTCGAGGTTGGGTGGCGCCTTTCGTTTCTTCGATGGGGTAAAGGTTTCGCTTCAGAGGCAGCAAAGGAAGCCCTTCGCTTCGGCTTCCATTCGCTCGGGCTAAAGGAAATTGTCTCCTTTACGGCTGTCGGCAATCTCAGGTCTCGCGCCGTAATGGAACGCCTCGGCATGCGGGAGTCTGGAACGTTTGATCATCCACACGTACCCGAAGGGCTCGGTCTTCGACGTCATTGCTTGTATCGTCTTGCCCGTTAAACCCATTCCGCATAACCTGCGCTCAACCGGATCTGCGCGAAAAACCGCGCAGGCCAGTTAGTTCCACGTTAGCCATCATCAGGAGCGTTCGTGCAGAAGATCGATCTCAAGAAAGAGTTGAAACACCTCTACCAACCATCCACAAAAGAAGTGGTTCAGGTTGAAGTACCAACCTTCCAGTTCCTGATGGTCGACGGTGAAGGTGACCCCAATACATCACAGGAATATGCCCAGGCAGTGGAAGCCCTCTTCGCCGTCTCCTACACGGCAAAGTTCATGGTGAAAAAGGGGGCGCAAGGAATCGATTATGCGGTCATGCCTCTCGAAGGACTTTGGTGGGCAGACGACATGTCCGTTTTCATCGCCAACGACAAGTCGAGGTGGAAATGGACAATGATGATCATGCAACCGCACTTCGTGGCAACCGAAGTCATTCAGGCAGCCATTTCTGAGGTCAAGAGAAAGAAGGCACTTCCTGCCGTCGGCAAACTTCGGCTGGAAGCCTTTTCCGAAGGCAACTGCGCACAAGTGCTTCACATCGGGCCATTTTCAGAGGAAGGGCCAACGATTGAGCGCCTCCACAGTTTTATCGACGCACGGACGGGGCGAGATGGAAAGCACCACGAGATTTACCTGAGCGACATACGTCGTGCCGACCCAGCAAAATGGAAAACAATCATTCGCCATCCAATCAAGTGATGGCCAACATCTCATTCCACCGGAGCTGAACGAGAAGCCGCGCAGCCCGATGAATCCAAACCTTGGGGCGCCGCACGTTATAGAGGATGTATGACAAAGAAAGTCTTCTGGGACGATCCGTACGCGGCTTCGTATTCAATCTGCATCTCTTCGGTTGACTACACGATTGCTATCAATGCCCCTTGCTTGGATGGTGTCGACCTGTCATCCATCAAAGCGGGGGATATCGGTGAGCGCAACCTTTAAGCATCCGCCGTCCGACATGGCGTTCGAGAGGGACGCGCCAAAAGCGGCGCCCCTCGATTTTTCGTTAGACCTCTACCAAATCTATTAGCGCCCGCAAGGAAATTAACGCAATGGACATTCCAAGGATATTCAACATCACCGAAAGTGCGCACCGCATCCATAACCCGTTCACACCCGAGAAGTTCGCCACGCTCGGCGCGGCCTTGCGCCTGGAGCCAGAGGGCCGCGTTCTGGACCTCGGCAGCGGCTCGGGCGAGATGCTGTGTACCTGGGCGCGCGACCACGGCATTGTCGGCACAGGCATCGACATGAGCCAATTGTTCAGCGAGCAGGCGAAGCGCCGCGCTGAAGAACTTGGGGTCGCTGATCGCATCGAGTTCATTCATGGCGACGCCACGGGTTACGTTTCCGACGAGAAGGTCGACGTAGCCGCTTGCGTCGGGGCGACCTGGATCGCCGGAGGAGTGGCTGGCACCATCGAACTTCTTGCGCGAAGCCTGCGCGCCGGAGGAATCATCCTCATCGGCGAGCCCTACTGGCGGCAATTGCCGCCAACGGAAGACGTCGCCAAGGGGTGTCTGGCCAACGCGATCTCTGACTTCCTTGTGTTGCCAGAACTGATCGCATCCTTCGGCCGCCTCGGCTACGACGTTGTTGAAATGGTGCTGGCCAATCAGGACGGCTGGGACAGGTACGAGGCGGCCAAATGGCTCACCATGCGCCGATGGCTTGAAGCAAACCCCGCCGATGAACTGGCCCAAGAAGTGCAATCCAAATTGGCCTCGGAACCTGAGCGTCACGCGGCTTACACACGCGAATATCTGGGCTGGGGAGTGTTCGCGCTGATATCGCGACTCAGCCCCGGGCAGGCCTGACAATTCATTCACATTCATACCGGCGCCGCTATGCGGCGCGGCTTGACTCAGGCGCCAGGCTGAATAACCGGACATCATCTCCATGCTCAAAGTAATTGCCCAGGATTTCATCAAACCGGAACACATCGAGGACGTCATGCCTCTATACCGCGAGCTTGTGGAGAGAACCAAAGAAGAACCGCTGTGTATGTCTTACGATCTTTACATCGACCAGAAAGACCCGGGGCACTTCGTGTTCGTAGAGGAGTGGCCCGATCGTGCGGCTTTGGACGCGCACTGCAACACCGAACATTTCAAGAGGCTTGTGCCACAGATAGATCGGCATCAGAGGTCGCCTGGAACCTATCTGCTGATGGATGAGTTCCAGTGATATTCCCTGACAACCCATTCAAGCCCGCGCCGCTTCGTGGTGCGGTTTAATTCTGGCCTCATGCGCAATATCTCTCGCTCTTCCTGGTCCCCAACGACGTTCGCTGGCAGCTAGCCCGTCATTCGAAGCAATCTGCGCAAAAAATGCGCAAACACCCCAACCTCATGATAACAAGCATGAATACCGTATCCCGCAGGCCATTCCCAGCATGAAATGCCTTGTCGTAGTCGCCCATCCAGTTGCCGACAGCCTATGCCATTCCTTGGCGCGATCCGCCATCCAAGCGCTGACCGAGGCCGGACACGAAGTACAGGTGGAAGATCTCTACGAAATCGACTTCCAGCCTTCGCTCGCCGCCAGCGAACGCCAGAGCTATTACGATCCGCCTTTTGATTCGTCGGCCACGCAATCGCAGATCGAGCGGCTGCTTTCGGCTGAAGCCCTCGTTCTGGTGTTTCCTACTTGGTGGTTTGGCTTTCCCGCCATCTTGAAAGGGTGGTTCGACCGCGTCTGGGCTCCTGGCATCGCCTACGACCACGCCACCGATCTTGGCCCGATCAAGCCCAGACTTCACAACTTGCGGCGAGCGCTTGCCATTACCTCGCTCGGCTCGCCGTCGTGGGTGGACCGCCTGCTGCTGTGGCAACCCGTAAAACGGGTATTGAAAACTGCACTCCTCGGCACCTGTGCGCCCGCGTGCCGGTTTGAAATGTTGTCGCTCTACAAAGCCGAGCGTCTTTCCACCAAGGACGTCGATACATTCCGTTCACGTATTCGGCGAGCGCTTGCCAAATGGTCGTAACTCTTCCAGTTTTCTGGAAAACTCACTGCCCCAGAGGGAGGCTGCGCAGGCAGGCCGGCTACGCGCACCTGAACCAGCGGGTCAGACCTCCTCATCAGGTAAGCATATGGAATTTCTTGATCATCCTGTAGTTCTGATTTTGGTCGGGGTGCTTAGCATTCCGGTTTATACGACTCTCGGGAAGATGTTCTGGGGCGAAGAATTTGAATCCCTGGGGGAGGCGATCAGGTTTCTGTTCACTCCAGACATCTACTCCTTTTTCAAGGGGCGATTCTGGGACGATTGGTATGCAAGCATCAAATTTAACGTGTTCTTGTTTTTGTGCTTTGGCTGGGTTGCAGCCATAACAGAGTTACTGGCACGGCACGTCCTCTAGCGTGCTTATCCAGTTTTTCATATAACCAAGACTTAAGGTGACGCCCACCAAATGTTTGAAATCAAGACCATCGCGCTCTTCCTCGTCACCGCCGTCGCGGAAATTGCCGGCTGCTACCTTCCCTACCTCTGGCTCAAGGAAGGCAAGAGCGGCTGGTTGCTCGTTCCGGCAGCGCTGAGCCTCGCGCTTTTCGCGTGGCTGCTCTCGCTTCATCCGGCGGCGGCTGGCCGCGTCTATGCGGCCTATGGCGGCGTTTACGTTTTCGTCGCCATACTGTGGCTGTGGCTCATCGACGGAATCAGGCCAAGCGTTTGGGATGCGGTGGGGTCTTTGGTCGCACTGCTGGGGATGGCGATCATCATGTTTGCCCCGAGGAGCACATAGTCACCCGCACTACCGGCTTCGCGGCCAACCCATCCCGTCCGCGGGCGCTACGTGGTAAAACCGTGCGGTACCGGCGAAGTCAAACCTTGCACACAAAAGGGCATCGATGCTGAAAGCAGTCGTACAGGAAGAAACGACAGGATGCGGAATCGCATCCGCTGCCAATGTCTTGGGCAAAACCTATTCCGAAATGAAGCGCATCGCCAATGCCATGGGAATTCACGCTGCGGATGAATCGCTCTGGTCGGACACCGAATACGTAAGACGCCTTCTTTCAAGCGCGGGCCTCGAAATCACTCCCGATGAAGTTCCATTTGAATCATGGAACGCGCTTCCCGATCTGGCGCTGCTGTCGATCAAACATCATCGGGAAGGCGGCAGGAATTTCTGGCACTGGGTCGTTTTCAAGCGGATCGACGGGCAGCCCTTTGTTCTCGATTCGGCCAGCTATTTACCGTCGAACGTCCGGACGGATTTCGACGCGATGCAGCCGAAGTGGTTTATCGAAGTAAAAACCGCGCGGTAAGCCGTCCGCCGTCACTCGCTTCGCTTGCTGAATGGTCAAAAGCGCCCCCGTCCTCCGCAAGCAAGCAGCCCCCGCACATCCCATCCCCCTCAAGCCCGAATCCCTACCAAACGCCCCCCCGGAACCCTCATGACTACCGACCGCGTCGAAAAACTGCTCGAAGACATCCGCCTGCTCGACGAAGAACGCTTCGAGCTCGTCCAAACCTTGCGCAAGCTCGTACTCGGCTTGGACGCATCCGTCTCCGAAGAAGTGAAATACGGCGGCATCCTGTTTTCCGCCGGCAAGCCGTTTTGCGGAATTTTCTCCTACGCGAAGCATGTTTCGCTCGAGTTCAGCGAGGGCGCTTCGCTTCCCGACGAACACAAGGCATTCGAAGGCGAAGGCAAGCTGCGCCGGCACATCAAGCTGGCCGCCGCCCAGGACATTGCCGCCAAGCATCTCCCCGCTTATCTGGCCTCGGCCTTCCAGGCGGCCACGAAGTCGTGAACGCCACGTTCGGGAGAGCAAGCGGAACGCCTTGCCGCGAGTGCAAGCCTATTGCTTGAAATGGGCATCGGCATATGCCGCTGCTCACCGTCCCCGACAGCCCCAAGAAGGATCCTATATGTCACAGACCCCGCCCCCCGTCGCGCTGGCCGCTTTCGACGCGCCGCCGCGAACGAAGCCATCGAACTACCCCGAACCGTTCGCCGCGCGCATGAGCGGGCGGGAAAAGCGGCCGCTCGGCGACGCATTCGGCTTGGCGAACTTCGGCGTCAACCTCACCCGCCTGGCTGCGGGCGCCGTTTCCGCCCTGCGGCACGCGCATACGCGGCAGGACGAATTCATCTACATCCTCGCCGGCCACCCCGTACTCGTCACCGACGAGGGCGAAACGCCCCTGGCGCCCGGCATGTGCGCCGGCTTCAAGGCCGGCAGCGGCAACGGACATCAACTTGTCAATCGCAGCCAGGAAGACGTTCTCTATCTCGAAGTCGGCGACCGCACGCCAGGCGACGCCGTCACCTATCCCGACGACGACCTGCAGGCCCTTGCAGGAAGCGATGGGAAATGGATGTTTCTGCACAAGGACGGCCGCCCGTATTGAATTCGCGCCGGCGGGCGACGAAGCCACGCTGCGGAATCGCGCAGCTTTCCCCGCCCGCGAAACCTCGCCGGAGACCGCGCAAGCCTACGGCCATGTCCGACCGCGCCAGGCACCCATGCGCCCCTCACGCCCTTCACGCCCTTCACGCGCAACGCGCTGAACGCGCACGGCCGCACGGCGGTCCTACTTGCATCGCGCGCCCAACCGGCAGAGCGATGGCCCGGGGCCGGCTCGCCCGAACCGCCCCCGGCGCTGCGAAGCGCAAGCCCCCCAACCGGAGGCTCGACGAACTGCAAGGCGAAAGCGCCACATGAATACGGCGCGAACGCCGCGTGCGGCACGGGAATCGCCCCGCCGCCCCGCAACTTCAGAGCCAAGCCAACAGCCCGACAGAAAGGAACGCCGATGAAAGCCCGCATCACCCTGATCACCCTCGGCGTTGACGACCTGGAAAAGGCCGTGCGCTTTTATCGCGACGGTCTGGGCTGGCCGACCGAAGGCATCGTCGGCCGGGAGTTCGAGCATGGCGCGGTGGCTTTTTTCGATCTGCAGGCCGGGCTGAAGCTGGCGCTCTGGCCGCGCCGGAGCATCGCGCACGATAGCGGCCTGCCGCTGACGGCGGCGAGCGCAACCGAACTCACGCTCGGACACAACGTCGCGTCGAAGGCCGAGGTCGATGCCGTGCTGCGGCAAGCCCGGGACGCCGGCGCCGTGGTCGTGAAGCCGGCGCACGACACCTTCTGGGGCGGCTACGCCGCCTACTTCCAGGACCCCGACCGGCATCTCTGGGAAGTCGCCTGGAACCCCCGCCTTCTGCCGGGCGACGAAGGCTGATCGCGGCGAGAACCGGCGCGCGGATGGCGCCGCGTCGGGCCGGCCGTAGCTGAACGCCTGTTCGCCCGCCCCGCATCGCGCGACGCAGGCCGGCATCGGAGAGCCGCCGCCGGCCGGGCCGCGCAGCCGGACGCCACCTTATCGTCGCGGAGCGGCCGCATTTACCTGATCCGCTGTACTTTCTTTCCCATCCCCTTCTCATAAACTCGCCCTGGCGTCGGCGCCAAGCGCGCGCCTTTGAGCAAAGGCGGCCGCGTGTGCCGCACGCTTCGGCCGGCGAGCGGCCGCACCGGCGCGGCCTGCCGGCTCCCCGCCCGCTCCGGCGATCAGGAAACGAGCGCGACAGGCACCCGACGGAGGCATTCTTCGATGCGCGATGAAAAACACGCGACGGCACGCGGCGACAGGCGTCGCGGGCGTTTCGGCGGCCCATGAACAAACAGTTGTCGACCTATCTCGACGCGCTGCGCTTCCTCGCCGCGGTGGCGGTGTTCTTCGCGCACGCACCGGGCTTCATGGGCGGCTGGCTCTGGCAATTGGGCGGCGGCGGCCATCATGCGGTGGTCTTCTTCTTCGTCGTTTCCGGTTTCGTCATCTCCTACGTCACCGCCACGAAGGAAAAGGACGCCGGCACCTACGCGGTCAATCGGCTCGCGCGCATCTATTCGGTCGCCGGACCGGCCATCGTCCTGACGACCGCCTCCTACTACTTCATCGGCAGCGCCGACCCGGAAGCCTTCGGCAAACTCGAGGCGACCCTCTACGATCCGGTCACGACGCTGCTCTCGGCGCTCTTCTTCCTGAACCAGAGCTGGCGGGAAGTCATCTTCTTCACCAACGGCCCGTACTGGTCGCTCGGCTACGAAGTCCCCTACTACGTCTTCTTCGGCGTCCTGCTCTTCGCCCGGGGCGCGCCGCGGGCGCTCGGCCTGGTCGCCGTGCTGGCCGTCATGGGGCCGAGCGTCGCGCTCTATCTGCCCGTCTGGCTGCTCGGCGTGTTCTGCCACCGCTGCACGCAGCGCAAGGAACTGCCCCTGGCGACCACGCTCGGCCTCTTCGGCCTTTCGCTGACGCTCTTTTTCTTCGTGCTGCCGGGCGCCCTGCGCAGCCTCAACGCCGCGAGCGGCGAGTTCATTGCGCCATGCTGCGCGGGGCTGATCAACATGAATGCGAAAAGCTTCGCCGGCGATTACCTGATGGCCGCCCTGGTCGCTGCGAACTTCATCGCCTTCGCTCCGCTCGGCCGGCGCTACCGCGTTTTCGGCCCGCGTCTCGCGGGCATCGTCCGGGAACTGTCGTCGCACACTTTCTCGATCTACCTCTATCACATGCCCCTGCTCTACATCGCCAGCGCGCTCTGTCCGCACGACCGCCATCCGCTGCTCAACGCCCTCGCCTGCCTCGTCGTCGTCCCGCTGCTGATCTACGGTCTGAGCCTCCTCACCGAGAACAAGAAGCACGTGTTCCGCTTCTTCTTCCAACGACGGCTGGCCGCCCGCCTTTCCTGAGCGCGTCGCCTCCCTGCGAAAACTGAGGCCGCTCCCGCCACCACGGTTCGCGGCGCGGACGCGGCGAATTGATGCGGCCGGCGAAAACTGCGATCCTTGGCGCTCCCGAAAACCAAGCCGAAGAGCCGCCCCGCCATGCCCCGCATCCAGATCGACCTCCCGGAACACCTTCCCTTCGCCACCGAAATCGCGCTCTACCTCAGCCACATGAACTACGGCGGACATCTCGACAACGCGCTGCTGCTGAGCGTGGTCTCCGAAGCGCGCGCGCGCTTTTTCCAGTCGATGGGCTACAGCGAACTGAACGTCGAGGGCGCCGGCATCATCGTCGCCGACGCGGCGCTGCAGTACCGCTCCGAAGCTTTCCACGGCGAGGTGATGGTCGTGCGCATGGGCGCCGCCGACTTCGGCGGCAAGGGCTGCGATCTGCTCTGGCAGATGAGCGAGAAATCCTCCGGGCGCGAAGTCGCGCGCGGCAAGACCGGGATCGTCTTCTTCGACTACGCGGCGCGCAAACCGGCGGCCGTTCCCGAAAGCTTCCGCCAGCGCGCTGCCGGCTGAAGCGGCGGGCGGGGCGCCGACTGCC
>ERZ778026.2926-NODE-2926-length-16385-cov-17.272137_pt1 | contig 16385 bp, 16 predicted proteins | sample MGYA00375756_ERZ778026 | MGnify/ENA primary metagenome ERZ778026 (study PRJEB29350, sample SAMN05389820) | bioreactor metagenome | isolation source: Ammonium sulfate bioreactor | place: South Africa: University of Cape Town | collected 2014-02-18 ... | reverse complement strand
CTGCTTGATCATGGCGGTGAAGAATCGAGAGGGCAGCTCGGCTCTGGCATCTCTTACTCTAATATATTCCATCTTCCTGTGCGAGGCTTCTTCTTCCAGGTGATCCAACATGGCGGTGACAGGAGTGTTGGGGGGGACCGAGAGTGGGAAACCTCTCATCATCCCATCAATCTTCCCCTCCATCACGCCCTCACGCAGCTCCCGTCGGACCAAAATTTCATGCTTCCTCATTACTCGCGCCACGCTTTCCTTGATCTCTTCCCATCTTTCGAAGAGGGAGCGATTGTCTAAACGCCCCCATCCTAGTGCCAAAGACTCCAATCGACTCACAAGTGCACGTGAGCGCAGCGAACTCGCCTGGCCCCGCCAGAAAGAGTCCTTGCCTCTGAACGTGTCAACTCCCAAAACCTCCACAAGCAAGCCCAGATGATCGGACAATCCATATGTACTCGGGAGGCACTGAGTTGCGATCACCATATCGCTGTCCTCTTTGCCATAAACCCTGTCAATACGTCCAGAGCAGTTGTTCCCCACCCAAGTGTGTGTAGCACCTGCTGGAAGAGTGTCTGTGAGCCCCACCTCGTCCAATAGCACCGCTAACTTGTGCACACTGGGTTTTGGCCTCCACATCCCTGACTTGTCTGCTGGATCCTCAACACAGTTGAAGTCCCCAGCTAACAGATCAAGATCTTTGGTATGTGGACCAACTTGCCTGAAGAACCTCCTTCGGTCTACTTCACGATTGGGAGCATAGATTGCACCACAGCGCACCTCTTTGCATCCTTCTGCAGCAACCCGGAAAGACAAAAACCTCCCCTCCGCACTCCAGTCCCTCATCACCCTTACTCCCTTCCTCAGCGGCAGAATGGTGATACCCTTGAACACGCGCTTATGTGCCACGTTCTCAAAGATACCTCGCTTGGCCCACCCCACCGGGTTGTCAGAATCTGTGGTGTGAGTCTCCAAAAAGACCATGAAGTTGGCTTTCAGTTCTTGCGCAACCAGCAAGAGCGTATCCGCCTTGTTCTTGTGAAGGTTGGTGTCGTGGAGCCCACGACAGTTCCAAAAGAGACCCCTAATACCTATGTTGCTTAATGTGTGCCCCCTTTCTGAGGGGCGGCGCCCCTCGCCTTCTCCAATTCAGCCTCCACCTGAACAAGAAGTTGCTTTTCGCCGTCTAAGCGTGCCTCCAACTGACCATACAACTGGGCGGCCTCAGTGGCCTTCCCTTTTGGTGCAGTCTTTCTCGCGGCTCTTGCATGATCCAGAGCTTCCTGAGTGTCAGCCACTTTGCCCTTGACAATATCACGCTTGCGTTCTAAGTGCTGGACTTCATCCACTCTTTCACCCTCCTGCTCCCCCCCTTTGACTTGGGGGACGTGAGTCTGCATGGCCAGCTTCTTTTCCAGATACAGCCTCGGACATTGAGACTTGCAATGATACTTCGCCTGACAGTGTGAGCACGTGACTTCTCTGTTCATCGGGGACGTGAGCACGCTCACACCCTCCTTAGCTCCGAAGTTGTGCAAATTAAACTTGCAAACACGGGGGGTGCCACCTCGAATATCACCAAAGCCGCATCCGTAGCGCGGCCGCTGCGAGTGGTATACTGATGAACCTTCTTCACGTGGCTAGGATCCAAAGCAATTGCCTTGGCCCACACCATAATGTCACCGACTGTAGTCCCCACCAGCAAGCGCATGACTTTGACCTTGTAGTCGTTGAGCTCCTCCGGAGTTTCAGCGACCTCGAAGACATGTATCTTCCCGAAGTGTGACAACGTGACGGGAAACAATGCCCTCACCTCCTCCGCCTTCTTTGCAGATGCGAAGGTAAGTATACGGCCTCCAAACATTGGCGCCAACCAGCACGTCAAGCAAGCTGTCCACCAGCGAGTCCGTAAAGGAGCTCACAGAGGCAGGTTTGGGCACAAAAACCCTTCTTCCAGGCTCTGTTTCACGAACGGGAACAGCCTTACAAGCCTCGTTAGCCTGCGCGCAGTGCTCTTCTAACAAATGATCAATGTCCCCATGGGCAGCAACGTCTTCGTTGTTTTCCATGGCCGGAGTTTTTTTCCACCATCCCCTTCCCCGGGGAAGGAAAGCCCGTGAGACCACTGCCCAAAATATTCATCGATCCCGTCGAGCTGTTGGCACACAAACATGCCCAGGCTGCACGCCGAGATCTTTTTGCGGGAGAGGCATCCGGCCGCCTTGAGCGCGGCCACCACATCCTTCGAGGCCTGCAACCGCGGCTGGGTGGCGTGGCGCACCCGGTAGACAAAGCACGCGATGACCAGCTCGGCCTCCTTCGAGGCGCATGCGCACGCGCTGGCATACAGTTCCGCTAGTTCTCCTCTGAAGCTGCTGGTAGTGTTCATGTCTTTTTTTTTTCCCCCTCTAAGTCCGCACTGACTTCCTTCCCTGCAACGGTCGGATTTTTCTGATGAGGAGGATCTCTGATTGGTTTGAGAAAACATCTGTGTTATTGATAGGAGACACACCGCCATTGGAAAAGAGAGAGGTTCTCGCCCGAGAACTTTGGCTATTCCTGCTGCTGCTGCCAATGGCATCCAAAAAGCAAAACCACCCGTCGCCCCTCCCTGTGACCCAATAGCTCTCTAGGGCTAGGGAAGTGTGCGCTCCTCCTCCCCAAGAGTGAAGGCCTTGCTTTCTGGAGTGCCTTGATTATTGTGATAGCTACTCTGTGACCTCTCCTTTCTTCTTCATCCAAAATGCCCCTAATACTTTCCTATCATCTGGCCGGTACTCAGGCGCGATTTGTTCATTGCTGTGCTGGCAATTGCTCCATGTCCAAAAATACTACGAGATAATAATCCCCAAATAACGCGCCGATGGGTGTTTACACCCTTCGCGAAGGGGAGATTCCATTACTCTTCACACTATTTATGTAGTTCTTCCTCAGCCCTACAAAGAGGTTTCTAATCTGAGTGAGTGAAAGGGCAACCCAAAATCTCGCGTTGGTGTATTTTTTTTTTCAACAAGAAATGAATCTTGCGGTCCCATTGAAAGAATTTGTTTTGGGTTCAAAGCGCATTATGAACAAAGAAGAAAAAAAAAAAAGCTAGGAGGTTCTTACCTTGCGTTGATGTTTCCCCAAACCAAGTTCACCATCAAGGGGTTTTTTTTTTTTTTCGCCCGAATCGAGTGACTTTTTGACCCCGTTCGCGTTCGAAGCGCTTGTTCGCTTTTCATTGAGGCGAAGCTTTTCCTCTGGCCGCTTGTTCTTCAGGCGCAACTCGATGATGTAGAAGCTATCTTTGCTGGAAGAGGATTTCTTTTGTTTCTCTCGGCAAAGAGTATCTTCTTATTGTTGTTGTCATAGTTTGCTCCCCTCTCTCTCTTTTTGCTTTCTTTCTTCCTTCAACCTTCCTCTCTCCTGTGGTATCCTTCCCACTCTTTTGAGTTGTAAGGCTGCCAGCATCTTTGATCCACAGGTCTCTCGGGTTGAAACACCCGTGTCGCATAGAGCATTCGCCTTTCAGGAGAAGCTGGGGCATGTCCCAACAGACGAGTTTCCTCTTTCTCCTCAGCCGACCACGCCAGGTTGTTGAAGCAACGGTCTCCTTGGGGTTCGACTCGCCTTGTGTTTGCTTTCATTTTCGAAACTTAAAATCGCACCATCGCGCACTGGCTGGGCCGACAAAAAAAGCTGGGGCTCGGACCTGAGCTCCATAGGGGAGTCTCCTTGTCCTGCAGTCTTTTTTTTCCCATAACAGCTGCACAACACGATTCTCACTCCAAGAGGACTGAGGAGCTAAGCAGCTCGGAATTACTCCGTGCGTCAGACCCCGGGGGGAGGGCGATGTGATATAGGTGAAAGGGGGGCTGCCTGTAGCCTTTCACAAGACCACCCGCTACGGATAAAACAAGAATCGATGCCACCCGGATTGAGAAGGTCTTTGGCAAAGGTTGAAGAATTGGGGGGAGGGGGCTCAAATACTACTTTCTTGTTCCTAGAAAAAAGCTAACTATTTGAGGAGACGGAACCCCAAACAGCTGGAGGGGGGTTGTGCCCTCCGTTACCAAGAGAGACCGCCATTTTTCTTTCATGCGCGTTCCATGGCAGGATGTGCTTTTTTTGCTTGTGCGTTTTTAAGAATGGTAAATATTGAATAATTTTTTTTTTATCACCCTCCCCGGGAAATATTGTTAATACAATAACAGGATATTGCGTTTTGTTTTTTGTTTCAACTTTCTGGAAGCACTTACCTCCCAGGTATGTAAAATGAAGAAGCGCACACGGCTTCTAAATCGTCCCTACCCTTTTGTGTTGTAGTGCGCAAAAAAAGCCTTCTCCTTTCGATTTGTTGCTATTTAGATCAGATCGATAATCGTCTGATCAAATGAACTCATTCTTTGTTGTGTTATTGTTGATGTTGTACAATGGGTACGTTTTTTTTTTTTTTTAAAAAAAAAAAAAAGAGCCACTTTCTTTTTTTATTGACGTACTAACGGCCCTCACCAGAGTCCTCGCGGCCGCGATCGAAGAAGGGGGGTGTGATCTTTATGTGACACAAGACGGTGGCTCGGATTCTCCGTACTGCGGTCCCACCGAAAATACAGCTTGCGCAACCATCCAACAAGCGATCGACAACATCTCCCCTTCCTCACACGATGAAAACGTCACCGTGTGTGTGCTGTCCATGATGGGCACCTCCTATCCGTGTCCCGAAGGTGGGGAAGGGGTGTCCATCCTCAACAAGTCGTCGTTGTCCTTGCGAGCTTCGGGGCCGGGTGTGGTGACGATGGACTGCCAAGGAAGGGGTCGCGCCCTGTTTCTTCGCAACGTGACATATTTCGCTCTGCAAGGCTTTGTGATCCAAAATGGTCGTGCCGATCAAGGAGGCGGTGTGCTTGCCATCGATGTGGGAGAACTCTATCTCTTGGGTGATGTGTTTGACAATAATGTTGCCACACTTGGATGGGGAGGTGCGCTCAATGCTTACAATGTCAACACCTTGGGCATCGGGAGGAGCTACTTTGGGGACAACGTCGCGACGGGCTCGAATGCAACCGGAGGGGGCGTCCTGGCGCAGGGGGTGGCTTCGCTTGAGATCTGGGACACCGGGTTCGGCAACAACTCGGTGGTCGGAAACGACAGCCTAGGCGGTGGCGCCATCTCGATCCTCTCGGGGGACGCGGTCAACATCAGAGGCTGCAAGTTTTCCGATAACGTGGCCCAGCTTTCCGACGGGATCGGTGGCGGCGCTCTCCTTGTGGGCGATGTCAACGTCTTGGCTGTGGAAGGCTGCCGATTCGAGAACAATGCGGCTCACGGCGAGGGTGCCACCGGAGGAGGAGCCATCTGCGCGTCCCCTCCTGTCCTTAGCCCTCGGATCTATATCAGAGCCAGCGAGCTCGTGGGCAACACCGCATCGGGTTCCGTCAACGGTGGAGGCGCGATCGCTATCGGTTATGCCAGCCTCTTGCGCATCGAGGCCAGCAACTTCACCAACAATGTGGCAAACATATCAGCAGGAGGGGGTGCGATCTATTCTTACGGGAATGAGGTGTTCCGGGTCAGCAGCTGCCGTTTCGTCGGAAACCTCATCGATAGCGGTCGCGAGAACGACTACCTCGATTCCTATGGGGGAGGAGCGATCGTGTCGGACGAGAGTGACCTGTACGTCGAGGATACCACCTTCGAGGACAACATCTCGGTGGAGAATCTGGGCGGGGGTGCCATCATTGTTGTCGGAAAATATTCCAGCGTGAATGCGCATGTGGTGGATTGTGCCTTCCGGAACAATGCCGCCATGAACGGCGTAGGCGGAGGAGCCATCTATGCCGACGGGGGTCCAACTTTCGACATGAAGCTCACGGTCATCCACACCGCCTTCCAGGACAATCGTGCACACCAGGGCCAGGGCATCGGCGGAGCCATCTGCTCCGGAAACCTTTCGGAGATGGAGTTGCTCGGCGGCACGACCTTTGTGGGCAACAGCGCCACCAATGGAGGCGGAGCCGTCTACGCTTCGCTGGTGCCGACTCTGAGCATCGTGAACATCACGGGCGCTTCATTCTCCCACAACAGGGCCGAGGGCGGCGGAGGGGGTGCGGTCAGCTTGTTCGAGGTCTTTCTCGTGGCGATCGCGCACAGCAACTTCACCCACAACGCCGTGCCCTCCGGATTTGGAGGAGCGGTCTTCATGAACAACAAGACCATGCAGGTCGACATCGAGGCGTGCCTCTTTGCGCACAACAACGCCAGCAGCGGTGGGGCCCTGTATATTTACACAAACACCACTCACACGGTGAATTTGGTTGGCAATTGCTTTCGGGCGAATGTTGCTGGTCATATGGGTAAGACGACCAACTGAAAAGCCAACTCTCCTAACCAACACAATCCCCCCAAAAAAAAAAGGCGGTGCCGTGGCCGTGAACGCTTCCGAGGAGAGCGAAAACATCACGCTATCCTTCACGCACAACCTGATAAGCGATAACGAGGCCCATTTTGGAGGAGGTTTGGCGGCGGTCCTGTTGCAAGGCGATGCGAATCCATCGAACATCTCTCTCCTCTTCTCGGGAGACCGTTTTGTCAACAACACCGCAAACAATGGTCATGGCGGTGCGGCTTTCATCGTGATGCCCATCGACCCGCCCATCCTTCCCGACAACCTGGACCCCGAGATCGTGGTGTCTCGCAACTGGACCTATCTGAACAACGTCAACCGCTTCGACGATGTCACCTTCAAGGACAATGTGGCCGAGTGCGGGCATTGTACGGGCGGAGCGCTCTACATCTCCAGCGGCCTGCTTGTGATGAGGGGCCAGTGTTTGTTGGAAGGGAACGCTGCCGGATTCTGGGGAGGAGCTCTTTCCCTGGCCGGATCTTCCACCATGGCGATCATCAATGGGAGCCGTTTCGTTCACAACACGGCTCCCGCTGGAGGGACAGCCATCTATTCTTCGGCTGGAGGAAAGTTTTCGTTGTCTTCTCCTTCCTTTGAGGTCCGATCGGAAGGGACAACATCACCGTTTCTCGACATCCCACAAGGGCCCGACAGCCTCTCCCTCATGAGTCCCAATGTTCTCTGCCCTCCCGGTCATGCCTTCGTCAACGACACCATCGGGCCTTACACGGAAGAGATCGATCCGTGGGGGTTCGTGAACGTGAGCACCTGGCTTGTCGCGTGCCGGGCCTGTCCAACGAACCTCTACTCCTTGCAAGCTGCCCACATCATCGATGGCAACCTGACAAACATCACGTGCCCGAACTGTCCAGACTATGCCGATTGTTCTCTGGGGGGCGCTTCGGTGTTTACCTTGCCAGGTTATTGGTGTGGATCTTCTGGAGGAGGAGGAGGAGGTGAGATAGGTTGTCTTGTGTGTCCGTTGGGCTATTGTCAGGCGGAGACTCTCCTTCCATGGAACGAGACGTGCACAGGATACAGGACCGGCGTCTTGTGTGGCGACTGTTACGAGGGATACAGCGAAGCCTGGGGAACCAGTGAGTGTGTTCCCGAGGGGGAGTGCGGATTCTCGCAGAGCTGGTGGCTGATCCTTCTTGCCTTGGGTTTCGGTTTGGTCTATGTGGTGCTCCTTGTGTGGATCCCGGTCGGCGATCACCCTTTGTGGAAATCTCTCCTGTACTTCATGCAGATCGGAGCCTTGGTGGTGACAGCCAATGGCCAGGATCTTGTCGGCGGCGATGCTACCGCTCGTGGCATCCTGAACGGCGTCCTCACCTTCTTTGCGCTCGATCCCGATGTCTTGGGCATCCACGTGGGTCTGTGCCCGTGGTCGGGGCTCACCGCCGTGCAGAAGATGGCCACGGGTTATGTCTTGCCCGTCACCTTGTTTGCGGAACTGGGACTCGTCGGGGGTGGACATCTCTTGTGGTCGTCGTGGTGGTTTCGTTGGAGGAGGAGGGACAAAAGGGCACGAAAACTCTCTGTAAATAGCGAGGCTTACGACGACGAAGAAGAACAAGTCAAAAATCTACGCCTGCAGGATATGCGAGTTGTGGTGTCGACTCGACCCACTCTTTTGACACGAGAGAAAAGTGTTGTGGGTCAAGAAGAAGAAGAAGAAGAAGAAGAAGAAGAAGACTACTCCGACGATGACATATCAGCAGCAACCCGAACAACAAAAACAAATGAAGATCCCTCTTCTCTGCACTCGCGGGCTCTGCTAGCCCGATATGGCGCAGGCATCATGGCATTGATATTGGTGACCTACGAGAGCTTCACGAGCATCACCATGGATCTGTTGCATTGCGTCCGATCGGTGGGGGTCGACGACAACTCTCTGGTGGTGTTCCGAGCCGGCACGGAAGCGTGTTTCTCGTGGTGGCAGATAGGGTTATTGGTTTTCTTGGGCACGATTCTGGTTCCCTTTCCGATATCCCTCGTGTTGCTGCGTTGGATTATCCGCAGCAGGACCTGGCTACAGCATTCGACCCCGGGCAAGGCGATCCTGATGGTGCTCGAGGGACCATATGCGCGCCGTTACAAGTGGTGGGAGAGCTGGGGCATGTTTCGACGGCTGGCGCTGATAGCGCTGGCGACCTTCGTGCTGGACCCTCTGGGACGCGCCATCGCTCTGTTCGGAGGCTGTCTGTTCGCGTTGCTGATGCACCTGGGCGCTCGACCTTATCAAGATGACAGACACAATCGGGTGGAGACCATCTTCCTGAGCGACCTGGTGTTGATCGCCGCCCTGGACATCCCGCAAGCAACCACCCAGCACCTGGGCTCATCGCTCGACGACGACACCCTCTCGATATTCGGTTACACCCAGTCGGTGCTTCTTCTGCTGCCCTTGGCTTATTGCTTCGTGGTGGTGTCCCTCATGATCGCAAATGCATTGACGTGTGCAGGCATCTCTCGTTGGCGAAGGAATCGAGGTCGTGTACCATCCGATGCTGCTGCCTACAACTTATACACTGAGGATGAGGACGACGAAGGAACGACCACCTCAACATCTTCTGCGCTTGTCGCTGTCCTGAGATGGATCGCCTTTCAAGTGTTTCTGCTTCAATACAATGAGGACGAGCACAGCTTCAATCATTAATTCGACTTCGAGTTTTCTGCAAAGGCTTTGTGTTTGAGCGCGCACCACTTGGGGAGCTTATGTTAGGGTATGTGCGCTCACTCTTTGTAGTAATCGGGCGAAAGGAAAGAGTACGTTTTTTTTTTTTTTTTTTTTTTACCAATGAGCTCATATCCGCAAAGATATCGGATATGCCAGTTTTTCACTGGTGCTCCCAACTCATCGTGCCGTGTTTTCACTTGAGAAAAAAGAACTGAAATGTTTGCAATAGTTTGATTGACTTTGTTTTTGGGTCCCTTATACTCCCTGAGTCTTTGCAATGCACATCAGTGTACACCCATTTGGAAAATCACTCGTACGTAAAAAAAAAAAAACAGATCTGGTCACCTTCCCCCCACCCCTCCAAATCAGCATTCGTAGGCTTTTTTTGTGAGGCCTAAGCAAAGTCAACCGATCAACCGCAAGGCTTGCACACCTTAGACCGTGATCTCCTGGTTTCATTCAAAATGTTGGAAGAAGCCGAAGTTCATCATCTGAGGTAGATGGCTGGTGATGATTGCTCCCTCTTAACGCTTTTTGAGATAGTTCTCCCCTTCTTTTTGTTTGTTTTGGATGGATGAGGGAAAATTTCTAGGGCACTTAGATGCTTATAGCATGGCCTGCTGGGAGATCTACAAAACACATTGCATATACCGGTCTCTCAGGAGCTGGAGGCACCCCATGACGACAGGTTGCCATGTCGTTATTGCTCTCCCTCCTCTCCCTTAATGTTTTGATGCTATTTTTTTCAAATCTTCTTGTTACACTTTTTCTTTCCATGTGGCAAAATCAAATAAGCGTTTGATTTCTATAACTCCGGCCCCCTACTGTTTAGCTGGAGGGCGACGTCTGCCTCTTGCGGCAGTTATGGCGGACTAGGGTTTAGGCTAGGAGAAAACTTATATTTGGCCATAGTTCTACCCTAGCTTTACCCTAGCCTTTGGATGGTGAAAAGTTCCCCTACTATTAGTCAGTACATCCTCATAGAACAACCCAACTTCATTGACCTTTGATTCTCATTGGCTTAAATGCTTGTATGATTTCGCCACATCAAAATGTGTCCCATCGACCGCCCCTCTGATACCAGCCCTCCGCTGTGGAGGTGGGGGGGTTTGAGATGCAAGCGTTGATTACATCCTCCAGCACCAGTTTCCACGAGCCAAAAGTAAGAGCCACCAAGGTCTCATGCTCACTCTTTATTAACAACCCCTTTTGACCCCCAAGGATTTAGTTACTTTTCTGTGTCACAAATGAATAACACATTGGGGCACACACCAACAATCAAAACAGGAGGGGAAAGTGTGAGGTCAAGATGTACAACATCTGCCTGTTGGTTGCTAGAACCCACTGGCACCGTGGTCAGAACTTTCCAGGCTGCGAGGTCCACCAACACAACAGATAGCGGATACATCGTGGCGTAATTCCTAGCCTGAGAGCCACCTATCCCGTGTGTGATCGATAACGTTAGAGAAGCTGCAAAGCGATAACATTGTATCTTACCCGTCAGCACGTACAGATATTGCTGAGAAGGGTCTATGGTCATGAAGGCATCATTTCCAAATGCCAGCTGAGGATCCAATTCCAACACATTCCGAAAGAAGACCCTTGTCTTCTTTAGTTGTAGCTTTGCAAAAAATGAGACCCATCTCTCTTGCTGAATGTTGAAGCCCACACAGCAGCCAAATAAACTGCCATTATAATATGCGAGATCCATGATCGAGGCATTTTGAATGCCCACTGGAGGGAAGAGAACAAGGTTCGTTGGGGGAGTGAGGGGAGCAGAGGACTCCAAAAGTGTGCCATTGGTTGAGAGAAAATACAGCAGATTAGAGCTTGCATCCATTACTATACGCTTAGGAACATGGACCCCTAAGGAAAGATGGAAGGAGACATTCTTATGGAAAGGAGTTAGGGAGATAACACAAATAATGCAACGTACTCACCCAAGAGCCACAGTTGCTGGACAAGTCACAATTCACGCTGAGAGCCCCGTCATCGGTGAAAAAGAGGGTGGTCGAATGGTTGTAAATAAGGGGAACGGGATTCCGTTCACAAGGTAGTATAGTCCAATCGGGGGATAGGGATTCACACAAGTTGGCCTTTCCAGAAGAATCGAGCTGCTCAAGGGTGATATTGCAATAGTAAGGGCTCCACTCTGACCCATCGCCAGTTAAGCACCGATAAAGAAAGAACATACTCGAATCCCCAGCCGTTATCAATGGGGGATTGATTCCTGGGGCACAACCAGCGCTTGCGGGGATCTGGAGTTTCCCATACTGGATGCTTGGTTCGAAAGGGTCGGTGTAGTTCACGTTGGCAACATTAAAGTACTGGGAGGAGGTGCCTGGCACGTGATAAAAAGAAACCTGATGCGTGATGTGGTATACAACTGAAGAAGTTGCTGTGAACAGGCCTTTCTTGTCACATGCCAACATGGTGCTCAGGTTTTCTGTTCCACACACCTTAAACAAACCAAGAAATCATCATCCACATGTTATCTAAAGTTGCTTTCTTGCTCACCTGAAGCGAAAGGGAAAGAGTTCCTATCACCAACAGGAGTACAACACAGAGCCGAATTACTATTGCACAAAGAGGACACATGAGGCTTCCCACTTGCGCGCAGAAGAAGAAACAAAAAAAAAAAAAAAAAGGAATGTTGGCGCCACAGCACAGAAAAAGACCCCCACCCCCAAAATGAAAACAATGTTTTATCATATGATGGGGTGTATATTTGTTTATTAATTCTTCCAACAACAACAACACCTATTTGTGACAATTGGAGTTTGTGCAAGGGTTATTACTGCCAGGACATTTGGCACCAATGTTATTGCACACAACACCTTCACAAGAAGCCAGCACACTTTTCACAGTGTAAGAAGTGTTGCCACAAGTGCATGCCGCAACTTGGACTCCTCCTACAAAGCCTGAAATGCAACCCGCTGTATCATTGAGATTATTGTAACTAATCATACAGCGAGGCCCTGATGAGCTGACGGTAACGGAAGCCAGCTGATTTCCACAAACAGAACAGTCTTGCGCCGCACAAAGGGTCAGGATGGCAAAAAGGGATAGCACACAAAAGCAACCGGTCAACAGGATGGCCTGGAATTGAGGAACTTTAGCACGTATCTTAGACTTTGCAGTATTTGTTTTACCATCAGCTGTGCCAAACACAAAGACACAACACACAACCAAGGAGCCACGCAACACCACAAATTACTATGAGAAAGAAAAAAAAGAAAATTGCCTCTTCTTTTGTCGACGCGAGAATCCTATATTCACAGATTGGGCTGAGAAAAGGGCGTCCTTTTCTAGGCGGGGTACCAGTAGCGGGGAAGGTAGAAGGCCCAGCATATCCCGTCCTCTCCACAGAGTCCTCGGTTCCCTCCTGGAGCCTTCTCCTCCTCTGCGACCCGGGGACCAGCCGCTTCAATCCTCCCCTCCCTTTCATTGTTAGTGGTGGGTGGGTGGGTGGGTGGGAAAAAGACGCCGCGCTTTTATTCCACTGGTGATGACAAGGGGCTCTGGTCTGAGCCCCTTTCAAATTCAAATGATGAATGATTCCACCTTCTTGACTCCTTTATATATCCTCCTTCCTGGTGACGTGTGTGCGGCAACCCCGTTCGAATTCGAAATTTTCTTTGCGTGAAGGACTTCACTGACAACAAAAAAAAAAAAAAAAAAAAAAAAAACATGGCAGGAAGAACGTCGGTGTGGTTCAATGACAAGAAGCTCAAACCTCCAGCAGACCTGGCTGACCAGTTCCCCATCGTAACTAAGCCTGAATTTGCAGATGTCCTCCTGTTTCTGGTTACATCAACCGATAGCAGAATGCTTGTGGGTAAACCTCACGAAACTGGTATTCCCAAAGGAGCCACGGAAGGTAAGGTTGCTTAAGTTCCAATAGCGTAGCGTCTCACGTTCTCTTAGACCGAGTGTTTTTTATTCTGGGTGAGGTTTCACACCGTGCATTCACAAATTACACTGTGATCAAGGTTCAGGATGGCTCACTAACTGACAAAGTACGCAAACAGTACATCAAGGTTTGTCTTGTGCCCTTTTTTTTTAAAACCTGCTCACATTAACTCTCCTCATTATTATTTTATTATTATTATTTTTCCCCACAGATGTTGCAAAATCCACCAACCAAAGAGGGGCATTCACGAAAGAGTCACAAAAATATGGTAACCATAGCAGCAATGGCATTGGGAGCAGCAAGTTTGATAGGGGGGCTATGCCTTGTGGTTGTGTGGGCTTGGCGACTGAGAGCCGATATTGAGGATATGCGCGACAAATTGCTTACTCTGCCGCAGTGTGCGGCTGGCATACAGGAGATCAAAACCATGCTCAACACATCCACTTTTATGGGCGCGACACAAAGTTGACCGCAAGAGGGACCCAACCGTGACCACCCTTGCTAAGGCGGAGAACCTCAAGATGGGAGAGAGGAGCCACAACCATGCATGAATGAGCAGAAGAGGGGGAGGGGATTTCCCCTGTTTATCCTCTTCGAGGCCGTTTGACAGCCACGGCTCGCACAAAAGCATCAAGGAAATACTTGGTAGGCGTATGCTGCTCCTGCACTTCATTCTCTTTCCGCAACTTGCAAGCCAGCATAAAATTTTGGGTTCACGAAATGGGGGTGTTCTATGCTTTTTGTTGTTCAACATGGTTCCATGCATGCCCAACAAAAAAATGACAAACCGAACCATTAAGAGAGCGTCCTTCAGAGAGCCAGATTGTCCAACAATGCAGAGATCTCCTGTTTATCCTCTTGACCAAGGGTCAGCCCTTTGGCAGCCACGGCTCTCTCAAAGATTTGTTTCAACACCTCAAGGAAATATGCAGCCATCTTCTTGGAGTAGGCGAATGTTTGGGCGAGTAGACCCTGAGCTTCGTTTTCCTGCCAGGCCTTTAATGCAGATGCGTGCGCCTTCGTCCAAAACTCGGGAGCTGCGAGGGTCAGCTTTACGGCAGCAAAAACCGCACGAAGCACGGCAAACACAAGCCCCGATACAGTGGTGCCAATCCTGGTAGCCCACGTCCCCACCACCGGCAGGTCTCGAAGGTGTTCGATGAGGTACGACGCAACTTTACCCTGAAGCCAATCAAGAAAATTCAGCACACCATCGTAGAAAGTGCTTTCATCCTTCACGTGCTCTGCTAATGAACGTAGGGCACAATCTTCTAGCTCCTTTTTGCTGCCAAGTTGTTCTTCCACAACAAGGGTTGCGCTCCCTTCATGCTTTTCCATGCGTGCTCGTTTCGTCTTTGCACCTGATAATGTGTGCTCTCCTATGAGAAAACACACATCATCATTAGGGTTATTTAATTTTTTATTCTCTTATTATAATATCGCAGCCAAAATTGGCAGAACGTGTGCAAGCCAAATCCGGCAGAACCGCATGGAGTTGGACGAAAGCGAGGCTTTGGAGTTGGATGAAACCGGGGCTATGAAGTGGAATGTCGAGGATCTCGGCGTCTGGTTGTGCGCAAAGGGCTGGAGAGACATGGCTGACCTCTTTGTTGCAGAGGAGATAGATGGTTCGCTCCCTCCTTCTCTCTCATCACTCGCAAAGAATAAATGAAATCCGAAATCGCTCCAGGTGAGGCATTGCTGGTGATGAAAGAAGGCGTTTTATATGCCTTGCTGAAAGAGGTGCGGCTATTTTCATTGTTGGGCTCGACTTTGACGTTCGTTGCGTAGGCCAAGTTCCCCCAAGGGAGGATCGCCAAATTCTTGCGTGATTGTGAAGTATTGAGGTCTAGTGCTACAGGACCCAAAAACGACTTAGGACACACATCCAGGTACACCAAAGAACAACTTCAAAGCACACAAGAACCCATCTGGCCCCCCAACGTTGATTACGATCGGGATTATGCTCTCAAAGTTCAGGCCCAACTGTCTCAGCAACCAGATTCCGCGCACACGGTAATGCCTCACATACGTAATGGGCTTCTCCTCTCATTAACTGCTTAACTAAACAGGGCGACCAAGAGAAAGGCCACTGCAATCGACGTGATCCCAAAGAAAATGACACAAATGAATCAACAAACCCCCTAGGGGAAGGCGCGCAAAGTGTTGATTACAAGGTACAGGAAAAGAGAAAACATGAAAGAGATTGATTTTCTTTTTCCCATTAATTGTTTAGGCAAGATATGCAAAGCTCCGAGTGGACCTTGCTGGCAATAGGCTTGCCGACCACCTGCCTAGTAATATCACCGACGAACATTTCTACATACCACCGAAGTTTATCTTACAAATCGTTGGAGAATATCGCATTGGCAAGAGTTCCTTTGTCAATGCCATCAACAGGAGCTTAAAGGATCTCGAGGACGACTGGCAAATTGCAGAGGTAGCGTCGGATAACCGTGAGACCATCAGCAAAAGATCCAAGCTCTACTCGATTGGCGACAACTTGCTAGTCCATGACCATGGCGGAGTGGTGGTCTTTCAGGATTCCACGATCCAACTCCAATTCATCAAAAAAAAGATCTGCAAAAGTGCATACATAGCAGAAAGCTCAGCAGGTGCTGCCTCTTTGAGACTTACAATCGTGCCTGATAGCTTTCAACTCTTAGCTCGCATACGCTTTCCTACGCAGCTCGTCGTGCTCTGTGTACCAGCGCTGGTTTTTTGTCCGACCACCGAGCCAGATGTTGCCGAGAAAAGAACCTCCCATAAGGTGTTCCTGAATGATCTGTTAAGGGTGTTGCGACAACCTCGGGACGATTCGGGGTTACACAGAACAGCCGCCCCTATCCTTCTGATCACGCAAGCCGACCAAACGGAATACCTAGCGGAGGAAAGCGTGATTCGGAACGCTCAGAAGGCATTGGGGGTGGTTCGTTCGAACATCTTCATGATCACCAACTATCATGACAACGACGGGCGCCAGGGACGACGAGACTATTCTCTCGAAGAAACAGTGCTGAGTCTTCTCAAGCGTGCTTTCTCCAGCATAACCGGCATGTTGGGAGACTTCTGCATCCCAAAGGAACTTCTAGAAAAACTAGAAATAGTGAAAGCTGTGTATGCCAAAGAGGATGACACGAGTAGCTACGTGGACGTCACTGCGAGAGTGCGAGAGTTGATCGACGAGAAGGAGAGGCTACACATCAACCCACACGCCTACAACAAGGTCGTTGTTAGCAAGGACCCATACAGAGGGAAGAATAAGGTGCTCATTGTTGACTATCGCTACAAAGGCATGAGAAAGCGTGTGCAAGTAAGAGAGAGAGAAGCCCTTGACCTACCAGAATAGCTTGTTTGTATTATTGTATTTTTCACCTGAGCGTAAACAAACTTCCTCCGCCGATCTCAGGAAT
>ERZ778026.2893-NODE-2893-length-16546-cov-10.425202_pt1 | contig 16546 bp, 22 predicted proteins | sample MGYA00375756_ERZ778026 | MGnify/ENA primary metagenome ERZ778026 (study PRJEB29350, sample SAMN05389820) | bioreactor metagenome | isolation source: Ammonium sulfate bioreactor | place: South Africa: University of Cape Town | collected 2014-02-18 ... | reverse complement strand
ACGATCTGGCCGCCATGTGAACGTATCAGCAAGCCATTGATTGGCTCCAATCACACGCACTCGATTGTCGGCCGAGAAGGCGATGAGACCTCGATGCTCGTCGAACGCAACTGCCGATGGGTACTCGATGACGCAGTCGAAGGACGAGATGGGATGGCCCTCGTGAGTGAATGATTGCAGTCGAACGTTACTGTGGTCGGCGACGATGATTCGGCCTTGATTGTCGACGCACAGTCCTTGAGGATAATCGAGCTGGCCGTCTTGAGAGCCGAACTCGAACAAGAACGAGCCATCGATCAACGACAATACTTGCACTCGATGATTGCCGGTATCAGAGACGATGATTCGATGTCGATCATCATCGATCGCAATGCCTGTTGGAAAGTAGAACTTGCCAGGCTGCTTGCCGTGCTTGCCGCCCACGCAGAACAAGAACGAGAGATCGATCAACGACAAGAACATCAGTCGATGGTTGTGGCTATCAACGATGATGATGCGATGATGATGCTTGTCGATCGCAATGCCTTGAGGATAGAAGAACTCGAGATCTCCTGATCCAAATTGGCCCACGCACGACAAGAACGATTGCTCGCTCAATGACCATACTTGCACTCGATGATTGCCGCTATCGGCGACGAAGATGCGATCATGATCGTGATCGATCGCAAGGCCCCGAGGATTCTGGAACTGGCCTGGTTGGATGCCATACTCGCCGAACTTGGACACGAACGAGCCGTCATCCGAACAAAATACTTGCACTCGATGATTGTTGCTGTCGACCACGAACAACAGACCTCGATGATGGTCGAACGCTACGCCGTAAGAGTACTCGAATTGGCCATCCTCGCAGCCATAATGGATGGTGCCGATCGAGGCTTGGATTCGAGCATCACGATCGGGATGGAAAGAAACGAGATATCTCGACACCGCGATCCAAAGGAGATACACGCCACAGCACACGAGAATTCGTGAGACAATCGAGGAACACCAGCCCACGCGACCAACCGACCGACCGAGACCGACGCAGCAGCAGCAGCAGCAGCGAGACGACGAAGGAACAAAGAACAGCAACCAGGCATCCATTGCCTTCGTGCCCTCCTTCTCTCGACGTCCTCGTTCGTGCTCGTGTGTGTCTGCAACGAACCATGGCAAGCTCCTCACTCTACTGGCAACGTCTCTCACGACTTGCACTTGGCCAACAGCCTCGCTTATTCACTAGTCTATCTACGCATCAACCATCGCGACGAGTGGGTATCGTACTCACGCGTGGTGTCACCTCCTCGTCGTCGGCGTCGGATGATGTGACGTACGCGCGCATCGTCGAAGAATCTCTATCGTATCTCCAAGAGAAGCTCGAGACACTCGAAAATACCGATATCCCAGGACTAGACATTGAGCATTCGGTATGCGGTCATGATCTTACGTCGTGAGGAGCGATAGTAAGCGAGCCAAGGTCCCTGACTTGCGCGTGTGTTCGTGTGCACAGGATGGCGTGCTGACGGTCAAGCTCGGCGAGCACGGCACCTACGTCATCAACAAGCAGGCACCCAATCGCCAGATGTGGCTCTCCTCTCCCATCAGGTAGGAGGCAAGCATCAACTTGTGATTTCATCATACAACCAATCTTGACCGCTGCCCCTTTGTGATGCAGTGGCCCTCGCCGATACAACTGGGATGCTGCCACGCAATCATGGCGCAACACACGCGACCAACACGAGCTCTATCACTTGTTACAAACCGAGATCAAGCAATTGTGTGATTACGATGTGAACCTCGCGCCCTCCACATCATCCTCGTCCTCGTGATATCTCGTTGTATATGGAGCTCTTTCTCTCCATCGCGATCGATCGAGATAAACAGCGCGAGCGATGGCGATAATCAACTCAACCACGGGCTTAGTAGCATTTATTGAGCTCCCGTATGTTCTATTGATCTACGCCACAGCGCGAAAGCGCGAAACAGCGTAAACGACAGCTCGGCGTTCATTCGCTTCGTCGCTCTCTGTTGGTGGCAGCTGCTGCTTCGTCCGCTCGCGAGAGGGATATATCGCGCTCTCGCTCGAGCTCGTGTGCGTGGGATCTCGATCCACTACGTACCGACTCTTGGAAATCTAGGAGAGTATCACTCGTACTACATCCTACGTATTTTTCGTGATTTTTATCTCGAGTGGTTTGGGTGTGAGAGTCAGCGAGAGCGAGCGAGCACGCGAGCGAAGAGCGCGCGCCATCTACCTACGATGGCGTTCGCGACCTTGCGTAAACTCGGCGGTAAAGCACGGCCTCCGTCATCGAACGCCATCTCGAGACCACAATCAAGTGCTCCGATAGCATACACAACGTCCCCTGGTTCTGGAGCGGCCGGTGGATCGAGCGTGAGCGGGCTATCGCCATCGAGTGCCGGCGCCGCGTCGAGCTCGCCGTCGCTCAATGGCTTCGGAGCTCCCGCTGCTGGTACTCCTAGTGGCGCTGGATTCTCCGAGGGCGCTGCGTCTATTGCTATTCGAGAGGTATGGTTGCTTGTACATTGCTCGAGTATGATAGATATCGATAGAATATGATAGATATCGATAGATCATGATAGACATCGATAGATATCGATAGACTATGATAGATATCGATAGATCATGATAGATCATGATAGATATCGATAGACTATGATAGATATCGATAGACTATGATAGATATCGATAGATCATGATAGATCATGATAGAGTATGATAGATATCGATAGATAATGATAGATATCGATAGATAATGATAGATATCGATAGATATCGATAGATATCGATGGACTACGATAGACTATGATAGATATCGATAGATAATCGATAGATATCGATACCAGCTCGAGTACTGACCTTGATACTGGACGCTCCAGCTGTACCACGCCAATACCAAAGCGATCAAGGAGATTGCGCATCTCTTCGACGAGCTCCCCAAGATCTCCGCCTCGGTCAAGAGCAGCGCCGCTTGTACGTCACGCTCTCTCTCGCTCTCTCGCTCTCATTGGTTGTATCAGCCTCTGATCTACGAGTGGATTGTTGAAGCTGCGACACAAGCACGACGATCATGCTTCGATAATATCTCGGATGCTGGAGCTCAATTGACAGCCGATCGAGCGCCCTACTCGCTCGGTACGACCTTGTTTGTTCTCTCTCTCTCGCGTTGTGAGAGGGAGAGAGAGCCCCCATTACCAAGCGAGCTAATCCTCGATGCATCATCACGTTTGTTACAGGTCCCGTATTGATGAAGCTTAGCGCCGTCGTGCAAACGATCGATTCACGTCGTGGAGAGTGGGAGCGTGATCTACCCGACGCCATCGTTCGATTCGCGACGCAGGTCTCTCAAAAGGTGCTGCCTGCTGCGAGGAAGGCCATCGAGGAGGTGAGCAAGGCCGAGGCCCATCTGCAATCGTGCATCTCGAGCGCCGAGAGCGCCACCAATACCACCGAGTATCAAAAGCTTCTGCAGGTTCGTCGTAGCGTTGCATGCCATCGAGGCGCATCACACGCCACAGCCTGACCTCGATATACGCGCCCGCTTCATCTCGATAGCTCTACACGACGCGCAATCAAGCACAGCAACGAGCCGATTCGGAACTCGCCAGCACGCACGAATTGCTCGAGAACGTGCTGGATTCGATCGAGTTGGACTTTGCAAAGATGCTCCTGCATCTGATGGAATCTCATCAACGATCAGTGCAGGCCATCGTCGAACATACGGTCGAAGTGCAGCAGTCGTTCTACACCAAGCTCCTCGCCAACTTGCGCCAACGCAAGGAGGACTACCCCGTGCAGCAGGTGGTCGCCAGCAAGATCGAGAGCGAGATTGCGGCTGACAAGCGCAAGAATCGCTTCGTACCATTCGTGACCTTTCTCGCGTGCGGTGGAGCCGACGCGCTCTTGTCACTCACCGATATTGAAGAGGGAGTGGCCGATATGCTCTCACGAGTCTTTGATGCCTACAACAAGATCGACGAGGTTCTTGAAGGTGCTATCACGCAAGAGGTCCAGAACGTTTGTATGTATTCACTCATCACGCTACCGTCACTACCGTCATTCTCACTCACTCACTCACTCACGTTCACTTCCATTCACAACAGCTACACCAGCAACGCTACTGCGTGAAAATAACTTTGCGGCCAAGATGTCCATCTCCTATTTGAGGTTCGCTCTTGTCTTGAGTGCGACGTTGCATCGTGAGGCTAACAATGACTGCGTAGGTTGGTGACGCGAGAGTTCTTGGGCCCACTTCATGCATTGATTCAAGAAACTATGGACTATCCGACATTGTTCGAGATCGATCCAGCCAAGCTCAAAGAGGACTGCTCGATCGAAGACAACATGACGCGTTTCATCGATGCCGTGACACGGTTCTTGGACTTTTTCATTATATCTATTGATTTTGCACCAAAGTACGATTGCTATGGTATTCTTCGTATTGCTTGATTGATTAATGACTGACTAATGGGTGGGTCTCGCTCTCGCTCTTTAGGCCATTCTGTCAGTTCATGGCCCATTTATACGAAGAGTCTGAAAAGAAGTTTTCTGGCAATGGTTATACGGCGGTCGGTGGCTTCTTGTTCCTACGATTGCTCTGTCCAGCGTTGGTGTTCCCCGAGAAGAACTTTCTCGTGCCGGCCGATACGGTCATCACGTCGGAAGTGCGTCGAGCCTTGACGCTGTTGAGTAAGGCGCTTCAAAATCTTGCCAATGGAAAGAAGTTCCGCGAGGCATACATGGAACCACTCAATGTTTGGTTCGACGAGAGCTTGGAAAAGCTTCATTCGTTGCTTTCGGCCTTCATCGTACGAGTGGCTCTTCTGCGCACTCGCTCTCGCGCGCGCTTATTCAAACTAACAAACAATGGAATTGTGCTCGAGTAGCAAGTACCACCTGAGGCACCACCCGCACCATTGGCTACCATTGAGGAGGTCGATGCCAATGAGCTACCGCGTTTGTTACAGATCTGCGTCACACATATTGAACACCTCGCCGCAAGACTCGATCAACGTGGTCACAATGTACGCTGCTGTTGTAGTTGTTATCGCTTCACTCGATTCTCACGAAGCCGAGTCTCTGGTACTCTATAATGATGATAGGAGTTGATTCTTTCGATGGCAAACATTCTGGGCCAACTAGCGAGCGTGATCGAGGTCGAAGACCCAAAGCCCGAGATTGTGAAGAGCTGAGTCTCGTCTCGACGCTGTACTTGTCTATGCTGCTATCTTATCTACTGTTGCTATCTATTGCTGTTACCGTTATATGCTGCTGTACGAAATACAATCTTTGTTAGCCCATCAATTCAGCACCGGTTTGATTCTTTAGCAGTCAGCAACAAACGCCAAGTGTATTGGAACGATGTACGCGAGAGCCGTACGACGACCGATCATCATGGTAATCAAATAGTCGTGGTGCGGCTTGGTGTGTGTGTGTTAGTCGCGCGAGACCTCCAAGCTTGCCTGCGACGAGGTACGCTTGAGAGTAAAGCCACCACGGCGCACTGCAGCCAAGATCGAGTCGACGTTGCACTCGTCTCCCGGCAGCGTCTTGACCATGCCTGGACGCTTGGGTGCATTGGCTTCGGCTTGCTTCTTGGCCTCACGCGCCAATCGCTTCTGGTCGGCATCCTTTTGCTTGGCCAAGTCGTCTCGCGCTTTCTACATTGCACAAGCCGCAGGTCAAACATGAATGATGGTGATGATGATGATGAGTATGAAGCGTTCACACCAAGCACACAAGTTCTTCAAGAAACGTACGAAGAACGACTCAGTAAAGTCATTGACGAGATTGAGCAAGTCAAGCACATTGATCTTGTTGGGATCCTCACCAAAGAAGTTGGCAAGGTCCTTGATGGCGTCGTCGAGCTTCGGCAACAGTTGCTCGACGAGATTGACCTCAGTCTCGGCGCGCTCGTGGAACGTCTTCATCTTGGCGAAGAACGGCACCGGCTCGGTCTCTTGCAACAAACTATCGAGCTCACCGAGCGACTTGCGCAGTTGGGCCAACTCAGACTTGATTTGATCGAGGCTCACTAAAACCCAACGTATTGTTAGTACAACAATAACAATGCCAAAACGCTAGCCAACTCCGATTGCGACAATCATGAGCGTGATGACATACACTTGCACACACGCGAGAGATCACCAATCTCATCCTTGAAACGAAGCAACTCTGGCGTCTTGGAATCGACCAATTGAGTGAGATAGTGCATCAAACTCATACGCTTGTTGACTGGCGACTTGGTATCCGACAGCTACACGAGAAAGCACATCAATAGCAACCACCATATTGATGAGTACTCTTGATTCGTTGCATGACCAGTGCAGTAGATAGAGTACCTTCTTGAGCGTATCAAGTTGGAAGCCATACGCTCCACCACGGTTGTTCTGAGCATTCATGTAATTGCCGACCGCAAGAATGACCTCGAGCAGGCCCTTGAACTTTTTGCTCTTGCGCAAGTTGACGATGGAGTCGATCATCATACGAAGCTCCTCGCCGGTTGAAGCGATACGCGAATCGAACTCGCGCTTAAAGAAGAGCGCGCGCAGCTTGTCCTCGAGACGTTGAACGTTCTTGATCTCGAGGAAGAACTTCTCGGCCGTACCGAGCATGTTCAAGTCGCCCGAGTAGCTCGTTACGGCATCGACCTCCTCGGAGGTCGGCGCGTACTTGAGCAGCACCTCGATGGCCGAGGTGCCGAGCGACTCGTCGTCAGCCGCGTTGATCGCGACTCCAATGTCGGCGTGCGAGGAGAACTTGTTCTTGAACTGCGAGAGCATGATGGCGACGTTGTTGCCGCGACGTGGGTCGAGCAGCTGAACCACGGTCGGCTTCTTGGAGGCTGCCGCCGCACCCGAAGCGGTCAAGCTCGCATCCTCGGCCTTCTTGTCGACCACACAGAAGAGACTTTCGAGCTCGTCGGTCGGCAGCTGCTGGTCGATATCCTTCAACTCCTCCTGCAGCCAGCCAGTCTTGGCGACCTTGGCCGGTGGAATCTTGCTCCAGAACAGCGGCATCATCTTGACCTTGGGTTGCGGCTTGGGCTTTGGTGGCAGTGCTGCTGCTGCGCCAGGCGGGCGAGGGCCTCCTCCCATCATTGGTGGCGGCGGCGGGCCACCTCCCATCATTGGTGGTGGCGGCGGGCCTCCTCCCATCATTGGCGGCGGCGGCGGACCACCGGTGACGGCAGCATCGCCATCACCTCCCGGTGGTGGCGGTGGCGGCGGCGGACCTCCTCCCATCATTGGCGGCGGCGGTGGACCACCGGTAACAGGAGCGTCACCTCCAGGCGGTGGCGGTGGCGGAGGCGGACCACCAGTGACTGGTACATCATCGCCTACAGGAGGTGGCGGAGGAGCGGTAACCACAGGAGTAATGAGACCGACCGATGGAGCAGGAGGTAACGGTGGCGGCGGTCCAGTTCCAATCATTGGCGGTGGTGGAGGAGGTGCGATGGCTTGGTGGCTCCTCTCGATCTGAGCCAGGAACTCTCGCACCGTCAAGCGCGCAATGTTGGAGTAGTCATCAGCCGGCTTCAGCGACAAGGCTGCTCCAGCGACGCTCTCGAGAAGCGACCATTGCTTGGCACTGTGTGTGTAGCGATGCGTCACGTGATTAGAAAGCAGTGATTGGTCACAGAGACATTCAATCATCAAGTACGGTACCTGTAGGCCTTGTTCTCTGAGATGATCAACATGTGTTGCAGCAAGTTCAATACACTCGATTGGGTATTGACATCATCCGATGCAAGAATGCGCTTCAACAAAGCCTCGGGATCTCTATACTCGCCAAGTTCAAGGTCAGTTATTCAACAATAGCGAGATACGATTGTTGCGTGAATCGCAAGAGCAGTGAGTGAACCTACTGAAGATCAACGGGCAACGAAGCATGCAGTTCAGCAAGATCTTCGGAATCTTGCTTGGCTGAGTCGCGGAATGTATCAATCTGAGTCTTGAGCATGGCGCCATTGCGCAGCCACTTGGTGTCCTCGGCCATGAGTTCGAGCAGGTCAGCAAAGCCCAACGAGTAGAGTTGCTTGCGGATCGAGATGCGCGTCTCGAGATCGGCTGGCGTGTTGATCAGGCCGTTGATGATCATCATGCACGAGGTCTGGAACCAAGCCTCCTTGACAGTCGAGAGCGATTGCACGAGGATACTGAAGCGATTCGGCAGGTGATGTCGCTTCGAGACCTCGTCGAAGCCGCGGTACACGAGCTTGTAGCCCTTGGAGGACACGAGCGTCATGGCGGCAAAGAGCTCGAACATGCGTGTGCGGACCATCAGGTTGCCGGTACTGAGAGCGAACTCGATGCCCGAAGGTACCGTGTGAGCCAACTCACTCGAGTAGGCAGACAATACAAACTGGTTGCGAGTTCATCGTAAACACACAAGAGACAGCATGATGAGCCGATGCTCGACGCAAATATGATAGTCTCTCTCTCACGTACGGGACGATTCATCAAGGTTCGCCAGCAGAGTACGAGCTCAATCTGTGCTCCGACATCGCCGAACGTGACGCGGTCCTTGTTACCGAGCGAATCCGATGCAGCAGCGAGGGCCTTGAGACCATTGCTCTCAATGAACTCGATGAAGAACTGCGCCGAGCAGGTCTTCAACTTTTCGCGCAAGTAGAAGATCGTATTCAATGAACGATAGCGCTTGATCATACGAATAAACTCTTGTGCCGAGCCCTCTATATCGAATGAGAGAGCAAGAAGTGTTAGAGAGAGAGAGAGATGGGTCCGAGAGACTATATGGGTGAGGACGACGTACCCATCGAGGGAAGATCATGCTCCTTCGCTTCGAGGCGTTGTTGAACATCAGCAGGCAGCAGCTTCTTGATGGCACCAAGGTTGAATGCACGCCACTACATGAATGTACACGAGCACGAGATTCGAGTGAGGATTCGAAGGTCGATTGGTTTCATATGCGCTCGAGGACCTCGAGGACCTCGAGGAGCACGACCACGATAACGAGCGGGTCCAACGTACTCGCGACGATTCTCCAATGATACGACGATCGTCCGTGAGGATGGTCTCCTTACGTGCCGCAGGCGCCGGAGCGGACGGCAGTGAGCTCGATGAGCCACGCTTGATATCGTGCAACATCTCGATCTGCTTCTCACGCTTCGAGAGCTCGAAGCGCAGGGCCTTGAGCTCCTCGTTCAAGTGATAGATCTCGCGGTTCTTGTCGCCGATGGCATGCTTGAGCACATGCTCGAGTCGTTGCGTGAACGACTCGCCCGACATGCCACTGCTATCGACACCGAGCACCGAACGAACGGCATCTTGCGTCAAGCGTGTTTGTGCCAACGATAGGAACGCCACTTGTTGTTCAGGGTACCTTTACCGCCAGATATTATCAATCAATCAATCAGAGGTTATTATGCATCGATCGCAGGTGCGATAGATCGATCATGGAGAGATTTGATGTTGCATACTTGGTAGTAACTGCCTCGAACTTGGAGTGAGTGAGCTTGGCCATGTAGCAGAGGGTCTTGGCGCGCACGGTAGCGGTACGCTTGGTGTCCTTCATGATGAGCGCCACCTCGCCGAAGAAGGCGCCCGCAGGCAGCTGCGCCAGTGGCTTGCCGCCCTTCAAGACCTCGGCGCTACCCTCATGGATCAAGAATACCTCGCGACCTTCTTCACCTTCTTCAATCTGGGTGGATCAAAGGGGGTATTTAGTGAGGTTGATCAAGATATCTCTCGTTGTTACACACACGCGAGAGATATTTGTGTGCGAGATATTTGTGCGCGAGAGAGATATTTGTGTGGATCTCTCTCGCGCGCGCGCTTGAGCATCGAGTACGTACCATGACCTCCTCAGGAAAGTACACCTCAGGCTCGAGACTCTTGGCGATGTCGACCAAGAAGCTCTCGGGGCAGTCCTTGAACAGCGGCACCTTCGCCACGATGGCACGCATCACGGCAGCAAAGGGCTCAAGCGTCTGCTCCAACACCTCGCGCAACTCGGGCGTCTCCGACGATACGCTCGATCCTTGTTTGCGATGCTCCTCGAGCGTGCGATAGAGCTCGCGCACTCGCTCGAGGTCCGCCTCGCTAGCCATCTTTCTTGGAGGGCCACTGAGAGGCTACAAGCAAGAGAAGAGCGAAGGATAGGAGAGAGGGAAGGCGACGAAGCAACAAAGCTCGTGCTGCCTCTTTTGTTTATCGAAGCGCTGGCTTCGCTAGACCGCAAGGCCGCTTGTCTCTTCCTTCCCTCGCCAGTGCCCTGCGCTCTCCTAGCTGTGGGCCCGACCCTCCATCTCCCTCACATCTCCACGACTTGATACTAATGGCTAGACTGACATCAAATGGACGGTAGGCTACAAACTGATGGAGAGGGCAGCATGCGTACGAAGGTATCTCACATCTCTTCGTCTTGCGATATCTCTCGCCCGCGCGCAATAGTCGACCTCTATTGTTATACGAGTAAAGCGACCCTCCCAACCAGCATGCCATTCTCGATCTTATCCACACTATCACTCCCTCTCGACTCAACAACGAGTCCTTTTCGTCTATCATTCAGGCGATACGAGCGAATCAACATCAGATCCGCCACGTACTTTATTCACACACTCCACGCGAGTCGTTTCGCTCAATAACACCACGCAACCATCGTCTAACGAGCTTCTCGGTCTCCGCTGGAATCGGTTGGAATAGACCACGTTGAAACATATCGAATTGTGTCGGTCTACCGCCAGTTTCTTGGGCCACGTTTGCGAGCTGCATCATGACCTTGGCTGCACCGCAACGGTTAGACGGATGCTGTCGCCTTTCAAACGCTTCATCGATTGGCGCTTCGTGCGAGCGAGCCGCCGTCTCTAATTCCCACTCCTTCTCCCTCTCTCGCCACAGATACGCGTGCGTGCATGTGTAGGATCGTTTCAACATACGAACGACATGATGATAAGTGATTGGCGGCGCACAGAGCTCCTCGCGATTGGCGAATAGACCCAGACTTGAATGCGTTCGTTGTGAGCAACACTCGTGAGAGAGATGGATGCAGGCAGCTCTTGCACTACGTACTGCATCTGCGATGGTGGCTCGACGTTAAAGCGCTTCTGTGACCAACGATAGAGTGCATCTTGCGTCGAGACATTGAGATATGCGAGGCAACCACCCAGTGCACCATCTCCAATGTGACAATGGCGAGTCTGGATCATACACATATCCATGTGTGGCAGTAGATACTGCAAATATTGATTGATAGAGTGAGAGAGAGAGAGAGAGAGAGAGAGAGTAGCGTTGGTGTATAGCATGAGCAAGGTATGGTTTGCAATAGCACATACACAATGATGCAACGTACATTCACTGTAGCACGCGAGATGAGTATTCCTGCTCCAGCATGTACGAATGCTGAGTTCGGCAGCACGACGTTGTTCGGGAAGCACAGTGGTACACCAGCGAGTGCAAAGACGAACCCATCATACTGCACACGAGTAGGATCGAGGCTCTTGATGTAGTCTGCGAGGTTGTTGAGGAACACGAACGTATCATCGTCCACCAAGAAGAACCACGATGCATCGGGATGGAGCTCGGCTGCTCGACGAATCGATGGTATGAACTTGAGTTGGTCATGTCGATAGCCAGTGGTTGTAGAATCGGGCTTGATGACATCGCCATCGATCTGCTTGGTGTTCACACGAGGTTGCATCGAGCTCAACGCGATGGCGTCAGCATCCGATGCCACGTGATAGCTCCAGCGCGTTGGACTGAGTCGCAGTGGTAGTTCGAGCTTGAACGGCAGGTATTGCAGTACGTTATGCATTCGAAGTATCGTGTACTTGTTCGGTGAGGCGATTTCAATGTCTGCATCGTAATCACTCGAGACGAAGATGTGCGGTACGTATTTGAGGTACGCATGCCATGCTGCAGGTACTCGATGTACGACGTCGTAGCCAGTCTTGAATATGAACACGACATTGTTCAATGCTGCATCGATCGGATAATCAAGTCCTCGTGATGTTGTTGATGTTGTTGATGTTGATGTCGATGATGGTTCGTGTCGAGCGCCTTCAGTACGAATAGACTCTCGACCACGAATAGGGCGTTTTGGTGTAGTGCTATCGGAGAGCAGTAGCCAATCGAGCAACAGCACGAGACCGATCAATAGCAGCGCACAGATAACGAGTCTCTTACGTGTGATGATACTTGATCGACGATGCATCATTGGTAGTACTTCATCGATACTACGCTACTATACAACGATTTTGAGGAGCTTTGATGAGATTGTTGGGGAGATATGCTTGATGTGAGCAGCAGCGAGTAACGATGTGAATGTCCCTCGTGCACTGTTCCAATCACCCCAATCATCAGTGAATCAGCTTATATCCTTCAACTTGTGCCACAACCTCCTACTGAGATATGCAGTGTATTCCAGAGCGTTGTGGCTGTAGATTCTGGATAGGGATCTACCATTCATTGCAACTTGTTGTTGGATACGTCGGGCCGGCATTGATTCCAAGAGAGCAATTCGCAGCAGTAAAGGCGTTGGACAGTCACATCTACCTCCGAAGATCAGTCAATTTAGCAATGCTACTGCAATGCCCACAAAATGACACACATTATATCATGATCCATCCCGGGGGCAGTTGACTGAGGGATACAAGAGAATTCGATTGACGTTCTGGGGCCTCCTGAATGATTCCGGGTTAGGTTGGTAACGGTTTTTGGAGCAAACGGCCTTATCTAGGGTTTGTTGGACTCTGTGTTCAAAGGAAGGGAGCCAACGATGCTCTCTCTATCGACGATCTTGTAGAGGTAGACTCAGAAATATCAGGGAGTACGCTCCAGTGTCTGGAGTACCGTACGGAGTCATTAATTTAACGAGGGTTCAGGTGACAACACGATATAGACAACAAAACACTACTACTGGAACACAACAGGTGGGTGATGAGGGTTCATGGTGCGCAGTTGGCAACACCATGATCCAACGAGAGAGGTGCAACACACACAATATGTGTAAGAAGGAGGAGAAGGAGGCAAAGATTGACATGAGACTAGCTTGCTGGAGAGCTGACTATACATACATATAACATGCTACGATATAACACCGAGAAAGAGAGAGAGAGAGAGAGAGAGAGAGAGAGAGAGAGAGAGAAAGATTGATGGAACAAGGCGAGGAATACTACAGTATCAGAGACTCTCAGGCGGTTTACGAGGAGAAGTGGCATTCTCACGCGGCTGATGTCGATTGTTGTCGAGCTTGTTCGAGAGATGGTAGTGTGCGCACAGAAGGCAGGCTTTGGAGCGAAGTGTACGCCATGCCAGCTGATGTCTGCGAGTTCTTGAGGGCCCGGAGGCGAGCGAGCGACACTCGCACCGAGATGGTGCCCCTGTCGGGCGATGGTGGTTGCTGGGAGTCGTGCATTCGGCTCGTGGTAGTAGTGGTGTCGTCAAGGTCTTGGTCGCGGTCTCCAGAGGCTCGTTTGTGCACCTGTGAATCAGGTTTTACTCGGAGGTCTTGGAGTTGTGGAGCGTGGAACCAAGGAGAGTGCCGTCGGTGATGGTGTTGGTGATATTGTCGGTGGGGAAGAAGCCCGTTGCCACGAGAAGTGGATGTGGGGCAGCTTGGCTGTACTTTGTAAGATTGTCGTGGCTGAGTCGTGATGGAACGAGTAGGCGATGCGTTCGCAACAGACACGAGGGATAGGGGTAACGATGATTGGTAGGACCACCAAAGAGAGGGATCGGACAAACGATGAAGGTAGAGAGATACGGGGGTTCGGAGACAAGGGTTAGAGGAAGGAGAGGTGCAGCGACTGCGAGGCCGGGAGCAGAATGATGAAGGCGACTGCGGTTGTGGCCAATGTGCAAGGAGGAGAAGGGGCGGCACGGGAGGAGAGGCTAACGGATGAGATTCTGACGGCACGCGCACGGAGCTCCGAGAGTGAGCTGAGGAGCGGCAATCCACGGTGAGATCAGGTCTCATTCGAGTCCGTGCGACCCTGTAAGTAGTTGGAGTAGGTGAGGCAGCATACCACACAGGACGTGCCACGAGCGGGTTCGAGGAGGGAGTGAGCGAGTTCGAGAAGGAGAGCGAGAGTGAGAATACATTGTAATCCGTTGGCATCTTGAGCTACAGGAAACGCTAGAGGTGAGGGTGCGATTAAGTTTTTTACGTTGGTAAAGGAGTACGAGCGATTCCAGTTGCCATAGATGGTTTCCTTATCGCTCTTATGGTGCCACGTAGGCGGCGTGTGCTCACTCTCCACTAGGAGCGAGGAGAAGAGCGAAGAGAGAAGAGGCAAGGGAGTACATATAGCTCCAGAGGGGTGATACTCTTTGCATCATCTTCTTCTTGTTCGGTTACCAGGCACACGTGCGCGCGCACACATATCGAGTTACTCGCCTCCTGCTTCTTCTACTCTATCCTCGGCCACCATCATGTCGATCAAGCTATGGCTGGCCATGTGGTTGTGTCGACTTGGTATTCGTCGTGGCGGTGTGCGTACTTCTGTGCGTAACTCGTATCGTCTCTCGAAACGAATGATTTGACTCAGACTCGAGCGTACGTTACTCGAACGATCGAGCGAGAGAGAACGAACGCGCACGCAAAGGGATCCACAGAGAGAGAGAGAGAGAGAGAGAGAGAGAGAGAGATCTAGGTTGTACGACGTGGTTCACACTCGCTCACCAGTTGCCGCACGACAAACGACAGACCCAAGCCTTGTTGTTCGAGCTGCCAATCAGGCGCCAGTCGATCATCGTTAGTCTCTCTCCATCATCTCGATCTCACCAAACCGCCGCATAACGACAACAACGTACGAGCTTGCCGTGCGCATGAACGACCTCAGCACATGGCGACCATGATCCAGCATCACTGAGTACGTGTTGTTTCAACACGATGCCAAACTCCTCCAATACTTGCGTCGCCCAAACCACGAACGCTGTATTGTACACGCACCCAACGAAATGGCGTGTGCGTGTATGCGTCATCGATCCGTTAGTTATTATTATTGTTATTACTCTCACTCTCACTCTCACTCTCTTGTACATATAAATACATCATCATGTATCATATACTCTAACGATTGTGAGTCAGTGAGTGAGTGATTGATTTGTACCTGACATGGCTTCTCCTCGACCGAAACATTGCGAGTACGCTTGAAAGGTTTGCAGAATATACGAGAAGATGGCTTTTGAGAGCGTTGATATTAGACCTACTGTATCATCACTTACGTGTGCATCACTTACCAATCATGTTTTGATGAGCTAACGACTCGTGATGATGCAGACGAAGAAGGCAGTAGTAGTGTAGAGAGTACCGAAGTTGCTGTGTGATAAATTGATGCCTTGTACGTAGAAATACATTACGTGCCTACAGTACCAAGTGAGCGAGTAAGTGAGTGAGTAGATTGTTTGGTGATGATGAGATGACGATGACGTACAGCTTTCTCAAGACCCAGAGCAATCAAATGCCTCGACAAGCGTACACCGACCTCAGCCGAGATGGAAGGATTGCGTAGTTCGGACAGAATGGCACTCGCGAGAGTCTCGTACCGCCTGCCGACAGCATCTTCGATCATTTGTACGTTGTACTTTTGCAACGAGTCTCCTCGACGTAGATACTGACTTGCTGCTGCCGACGTGGCTGTTGGCTGAGTAGTGGTTGTGGCAGAGTTTGTGGCACCCGGTAACGTTGTGAGTGCCATTTGTCGAATCTTGGTCGTGACTGCCGGAGCGGCGACCGAGAGCGTCGAGAAGAGAGGCGATGGTGCTGAGGTCAATGCGAACGCGCACGCTTCGAGCCAGAGCTTGATGGCTTCGGGGTATTTGCGTTCGCACGTCAGTACATCGACACGGTCGCACATGCGTTCGAGTCGGAGAATGATCAGTCGCAATGCCTCGGGGCTGATACTCTTGGTGTCGATCGTTGGCTGTTGGAGTGGTTGTTGTTGTTGCGATGCATCGTCCATGAGCGAGTGAGATGGCTTGCTCGGTGACGCGGTGGTGGCTTCGGTGTAGGCCTTCAAGTCCTTGATTGAGATCGAGCGACCTTGTGCAGTGCCATTCGATGCTGATGAAAGAGATGCTCCTGCTCCGGAGCCAGGCGTTGTAGGACTCGATGTCGCAAAGTTTGTGGACATTGGCAACGCCACTGCCTTGAGTTGTTCGAGTTGCGGTTGTGAGGATTGTAGCAACTGTCGGAATTCAACCATGTCTCGCTCCAAATGTATGATTCGAGAGCAGAATCAAACAAGCTCATGAGTTAACGAATGGACCAACGATCAATGCAATTAGAACAATTTACACAATCACACAATCACGATCAATCACACTCAATCACGATCAAGAGGATATTCGAAATCTCGTGAGACGTGCGAATGAACATGGGATAATGCTGGAACACTTGAGACTTGAGCTCTTGTGCTACTCGCTCTTGCCGGCCTTGTAGATCCTTCACAAAGCGAGACACTCCTGTTGGATCCTTTGATGAAAAGAGGTTCAATGTAACTATATCGTTTGATATCGTTAGAATCATTCTAGATCACGATAGATAGATAGATAGATAGATCGATAGATAGATAGATAGATAGAT
>ERZ778026.2885-NODE-2885-length-16598-cov-10.059058_pt1 | contig 16598 bp, 24 predicted proteins | sample MGYA00375756_ERZ778026 | MGnify/ENA primary metagenome ERZ778026 (study PRJEB29350, sample SAMN05389820) | bioreactor metagenome | isolation source: Ammonium sulfate bioreactor | place: South Africa: University of Cape Town | collected 2014-02-18 ... | reverse complement strand
GGTATCGTACCGAATCTTGACCACTAAAGTCAAAAAAGTTCGATACCACGCTGGCGCCATTGATGTGCTGCATGATGTCGAGCAGCAGCGAGAAGTCCCGCACCGAGAAGGTGATGTTCTCGCCGTTCATCAGCTTGAAGATGGCCTTCATCTCGTGCGGGCTGATGCTGTGCGAACCGAGAACCTTGATCAAGCTAACCAGTTCAGCTACAGACCGAGACCACAAGCAAGCAGCACGAAGACGCAGCCATCAGCCGTCGTAAGTTGAGAGGATGGTTGCGTGGCAGCGTGTTGCATTGTTTGTGGATCGTGGAGGGCTGTCAGTACCGAGCACAGCAGCATCGTCGATCGATGGGAGCATCTGCAACAATCGCAACAACCACGCGTTCTGGCAACAGTAGATCTTGAGTCGGGTGCTGCTCTGGATGAAGCGGTTCAGCTGCTTGAAGAGCGCCAGCTGGAAGCGCGGGTCGCAGTTGCCCTTCTGGATCAGCTCGAAGAAGATGTGGAAGAAGTCGAGGTTGCGCAGCTGCGCCGACACCGAGGTCTCGGTCACCTTGCCGAGGCCCGTGTTGATGAACTGCACCGCAGGCGGCGGTCAGCATACAAGCGTGCGAGCGTGCGAGCGTGCGTGCACGGGGCCGCGGCAGGTCGCGGGCGCCGCACCATGTCGAACAGGAAGCTGAAGAGCTCCTTGGAGAGCGTGCGGCCCTCGATCGTCAGCAGCAGCTGCACGAACTCGGCCTCCTTCTTGTACGGCTGCATGATCGAGTTGTCGAACATGCGCTGGCGCTGCGAGAGCTCCTGTTCGCGAGAGATCGGCGGCGCGTAGATGTCGCTCGCCGACGCCGGCGCCGTGTACAGCAGCGACGACGACGCCGCCGCTGCCGCTGGTGCGTCTTCGCCGTTGGAGGCCTCGAACGCTGCTGCGGTGCCATCGTCGTACGGCGCATTGGCGGCGGCCACCGTGTTGTTGCCTGCCACGAGACCCGGGTGAGCGCCACTGCTACTGAGATACATGGCGTGCGAGAGCGTGGGGCCTTCGACGGCGGGTGCGCGGCTGCCTGCTGCAATCTCTCGTGTCGAGGGCGAGCAGTAGGACCCCACGACTCCTGTGCGATCAGTGGATGGTCGCTGATGCAAGTGGGCTCTGGATCAACGAGGGCTAGCGGTGGGGCGTGGGTTCACGCGACCCAGCGAGCGAGGAGGGTTCGGCGGAGCGTGTGCGCGTCGGTGCGGTGTGGTGCGAGCCAGGCAGCCAAGCGAATGGCGCTCCCTCGCGAACGCCGCCGAGTCGTGAGGCGCCTCACCGCCCGGCATCCACACACACAAGAGGGATAGCGAGCGAGCGAGGCTCTTGATACGATTCGGACAAGTAGATGTACATTGGATGGCGGGCGCTATACAGGGCGCTACAGGGCGATCGAGGGCCGGTACTTGAACTTGCGCGCGACGGCTCGCTCGCTCGACTTGTAGCAGAACTGGCTGCCGTAGATGTGCACCACGTACTGCGAGATCTGCAGCGTGAACACGTGGTTCGGCTTGGGTATCGCTGTTCGTGGCGCGATCGATCAAGCGATCAATCGATCAATCGATCAAGCAAGCACGGGGCGTCAGTCCCTTGATCGAGCAGCAGCAGCAATGACGCTCTCACGTACTGCGGACTTTGTTGTCGGTGCACACGAGCTTGAAGACGTTCTGCAGCTCCTGCACCACGATGCCCTGCAGCCCGACATCGCACGGGTTCTTGGCGCGCGCGACCGTGATGATCGCGCCGTGGAAGTCGGCCTTGATCAGCTTGGCAGCATAGCCGCTCGCCCTGCGCCCAGCGCGCTCTCTCGCTCGTCAGACGCCGAGCACCCGATGGGCCGTACGATACTTGCTTGCGAGCGCGATCGAGCGATCAACGTACGTGGTGCCAGCAAGCATCTCGACGATGTACTCGGTCCACAGCGCGTGCAGCGGCACGAAGTCGGCGTACGTGTGGTTCGTGAGGTCGACGTCGAGCAGGCCCTTGGCGCGGCGCTCGCGGCTCGACATCGGCCGCTTGTTGCGCTTGGCGCTGTGGGTCCGTTTGGAGCCGGCGGCCGCCTGCGAGCCCGAGATCGGGGCGTCTGCGGACGCGTCGGATTGCAGCAGGAGGTCGAGCGACTGGCCGGCGGCCACGGTGCGCGCGTTGTCGAGCGCCAGGGCGCGCAGGCGCAGCTTCTCGTCGAAGACGCGCGACACGGTCGCCGGGTCCAGCACTCGTTGCAGATACTGCTGCACGGCTTGGTCGGCGCTGCGAGAAGCCAGCGGCATCGCGTCGGCCGATGGCAGCGCCGTGCGCTCCTTGGGGTCGTACAGCTGGCCCAGCGCGTCGAGCGAGATCGCCGTGCCGAGGTCGTCGCCCGCCTCGGCCGCTGCGTGCGCCACCGCGCCGCCGCCGCCGTCGTCGTTGTCGAGCTCCTCAGCGGCGGTGCGGGAGGCAGTCTCCTTGAGCTTCCCAGAGGCCGATAGCTTCTGCCGCTTCATGGTGGCCGCGGTGCGCGAGCGACAGGAACAGCAGCGACAACGAGGTCGTCGACGTCGCGCTCGCGCCTTCGTTCATTCGGCTGCTCGCTCGCGCATCGCTGCGTGTCCGGGACGATGCTGAGTACGCTCGCGCTCGGCGTGGCTCCCACGGCCGCACGGCTATTCGATGCCCGTGCGGTCGATGCGGTGGCGGCGGTCGTCGTGGCGGTGGCGGCGCGGCCGCGCGCCGTGCACGTGTTCCGCGACGCGGCGCTCGAGGTCGTGCTGCGGCTGCCTGCGCGCGCCAGCGCCGTGGCGATCGCTCCCGTGACGTCGCGCAAGCAGCCGGTGAGCGTGTTGGTTCTGTGCGAAGGCGGTATGTTGTATGGCGTCCCGATCTCGTCGTTGGTTCGCCTCAAGTACGTGCGCGCGCGCGCGTGTGTGTGGGGCCGATGTCACTGCACGAGAGCACGGCTGACATGTGTGCGTGTGGCAGGCGGCGTCTGTCGCATACCGACGTGCGAGGAGCATCATCCAACAAGCGCCAGAAGAGAGCGAGCCACGATATCGATGCTATCTCATCTGCAGCCACCAGTGGAGTCACACTGCAACCGAGCGGGGAAGGTGGCAGCGATCGCGGCCGGCAGAGATCGGCTACTCCTACTATCGAGGTCGGCAGCGAGCATCTCCTGGCGTCGGTGCCACTACACTATGGCGACATTGTGAGCCACGGCACCGAGACCACCATGCATCAGCACCTCGTTCTTCTCAGTCTTGATTGTGAGAGAATGGGCGAGATCGTGGCATTCCGTGCTCATGAGTGGACGGCATCGAGCACGCTGGCTCACGAGCGAACAAGCCAGGCGCACGAGCCACCGAGCATCGTCACTCCAGCGACCATGGCACTGTTCCTCGAGCAAGGCGAGGCGCTCGGCGGGGCTCTTTTGAGTGCGGGCAACCGTCGACCAGCACCTCTTGCGTCATCAAGCACATCGGCTGCAAACACGAGCAGCAATAACGAGCGTCGAGTGGTGGACCATCATCTGTTCGAGGCATTGTTCACGGCATTGGATGGCAACTCGTCGCTAAGCTCGGATTCGAGCTCGGTACCGCATCGACGATCAGTGTTGTTAGTGGCACTCGAGAACGGTTCGGTCATGTACGCGAACGCAGCAGCATCAGCATCGGTGACGGAGACAGCAACAATCGAGCAGAGCTCGGTTCTCACGGGGCCGTTGCAGTCACTGCTGAGCGTCGGAGAATCGATCGTTGCCATCGAGACGTACACATTCGTGTGGCCCACAGATAGTACACTATCGAGTGCCCCTTCTTCCTCTTCAGCGAACATTGCATTAGCGTCGTCTTCGACTTCAGACAGCAATGCCATCATCGTGGTGGGAGGTCGCGGATCGATCGTGATAGTGGCATTGGCGCCATTGCCACCCGCGGCCGTGACAACGACGACGACGACGACAACAGCGGCGGCGGCGGCACCACACAAACGCACTGCACATCACATGTTCGAGTACATCGTACAGCGGTTCCAGGTTCCAGGGAGTACGATCGATTCGGCGGCTTTTGCAGGAGACTCGCTATTTCTCGTATGTCGAGGCAGCATGTCTCGAGTGTCACTCGAGAATGTCGGATCACTGGTGTATGCGAACCACGCACTGAACAATGGCACTACCACCGCCACAGCGGGTGGCAGCTCGATTGTATCGGGCGCAGCGCTGCAAGCTCGCAGCTTCGTGAGCACTGTGGTTCCCGAACCGATCAAGACCGACTATACGGTGGCACTCATCAGGACTGTAGCTTCTAGCTTGTCATCGAACAAACACAATTCACAGAGGCAAGCATCTCAACAGCACCAGCACCAGCACCAGCAGCAACAACAACTCCAGCTCGTAGGTGTCACAAGCGCAGGCCGTGTCTTCTTTCCGGCGGTACGAGCACACTCGGAGGTCGAGGCATTGGCACAGCAGCCAGTGGCATTGTTGCGGCAGCAGATCAAGTCGAGTCTCTCGTCGATCGCGCAGATATCGGAGCTCGAGAGTGGCACGCGCCTACGTGAGCAGGTACGATCCGACCCGAACCGATCCAGCCAGTGCATCTCGTGTGCGGTACTGATAAACACACAATGTGGCACTCCGACTGCTCCCGAACCAGGAAATCGATCAAGCCATTCGCCAAGTAGGCACTGTGCTGCGTGTTGCCATTGAACATCGAAACAACACCGAGAGCCCGGTGTTCGAGTGCCAGCTGGAGCCAGTCATGCAGGTCACTGGCGATAGCATGTGCGTTGGCAGAAGTGGTAGCGGCTGTTGGATGCACGCTCACCGACCAACTCAACTCAACTCAACTCAGGCACGAGTCGATCATGCTGCGAGTTTCGCTCCGATACAAGGGCCAATACTCGGCGTTGCTTCCACGCATGTGCTGGCGCCTGCTGGTGGTGCTCGAGCGCGGAGCCGCAGTTGCGAGTTGCTCGGTCGATTCACTGGCAGCGGGCGACGAGTGGGAGCGACATATTCGCATCCACGTGCCGGCCTCGATGCGTAAGAGCGCGAGCACCAGCGCCTCGATCTCGTTGCTCTACGAGGCACCACGGTCAGCGGCAAGTACGCTGGAGCGATGGCGTACGGGCACATTTCAAGAGCCACATCAGCAGAGCCACGGCAGTATCCACCACCGCCATGAAGGCGGCTGGGTAGTGTTGCCGTTACTGACGACACAACTCGACGTCGTGAGCACCATGGCCCGAGCGGCCACCAGCGCGAATCGACCTACCACAGTACTGCAGACAGGAGTCAGCGCTCCCGGCACTGAGATGGGCAGCGCGAGTACGACGAGCTTCACCAGTGAGCACTCGCGCTTTCACCAGTTCCTACAACGCTCCGGCACGCGGGAGAGTTGCACCCTAGCGACACTAGCGAGCCTCACCAAGGCGTCGATGGTACTCTCGCTCGGCAACGGCTCATCGGCGCCCGAAATCGAGCTCGCACGATCGCTTGGATTCGCGAGCACTACCAGCCTGCCGAGCAGCACACTTTTGTGCATTCTCGGAGGCCGCGTACCCATGTCGATGCAACTTCGTAGCAGCAACAGCAGTAGCTCGCCGCAGGCAACGATGGCGCTGACGGTCAGCGTGCAAGACTACGGCAACGCACGATGCACGGCATGGTTGGCGAGTGTTCGTGCAGCGGTGCTCCGGCGGCTGCTAAAGAGAGACGGCAGCAAGGGGCGCGATGTTGCAGCGCATACGTATGCGATCGGCCGCTCGAACCCCACGGCGCTCGAGCACTCGGCATGCGAGTCGATCGATGCACTGTCGTTGCGCCTGTTGAGCGTGCAGCAGCAACTGGCGCGTGTTCGAGACGAGCGGCGCCAGCTTGACGACAGACTGTATGGATCGGCGTCGGTGCTTGCCGAGCTGACGGCCGAGATGGTGCAGCAGTTAACCGACTTGTACACCTCGCTACGGACGCTGTACGGTAGCGGCGGAGTACGACTGCTGCTCTAGGATTCGGCCATCATCAAATCCGTGTCGTAGAGCAGGTGGTTGTCTTTGGAACGGAGGTGCTGATCGCGTTTATGTGGCGGCGGCGGCGGCGGCGACGAAGGCGGTGGAGGTGTAATGTTTACGAATACGATGATGGCGACTATGATGATAATGCTGATGACGCTAGCGATAGCTACTACGACAAATGACTTGAGGAGGAGAAGGAGGAGAAGAAGAACGGTGCCGGTGCATGAAACGACTCACAGCTCGGTAGCTCGGTATACAAAGTACGCACGGGCCAGGAGCGGTGCTGCTACTACTATACTGCTGCTACTGCAAAACTGCTTCTTGCTGGTGCTTCTGCTTCTTCTCGCTTGCAAGAGATGAGTGTGGCTTTACAAGTGGCTGATCAAACGCACCACGTCCGAGACACTGATGACAGCCGTCGGGTGGAAGTTGGCATCGTTGTCGACCGTAAAGACGCGATGGACGCGTGTAGCAGCAAGCTTGCCGATGACGATCGCAAGAGTGCTCTCACCCTTGACTGTGATCGTGGGCGCCGAGGTCTATCGAATCAATCAACGAATGAATCAGTACAAGCCCAACGGCGCGCTCGATTGCACGTGTATCAGGGTGCCGCCGCCACACACCTCGAGGGTCTCCTGTCGAATCTCCTTGAGGAAGTCGAAGATCGGCATCTGCAGGTGCTCGAGCGACGGGTTGAACAAGAAGCCCTGTGCGAGAGCGAGAGAAAGAGAGAGAGAGGATGATGGGTTGAGCGGCGTCAGCTACTGCACGAGAGGCAGCGTAATGACACGAGGCACGGAGGCAGCGAGACCTTGAGATCGCGTGCGGAGGTGGCACCGATGAGCGAGCCGTCCTCGTCGACCACGGCCAGACCGCTGAGGTTGTGTGTCTCCATCAGCTTGAAGGCCTCGATGGCGGGCAGCGACCTGCGCACGGTGATGACAGGGCGCGAGCCGAGCTTGAGCTCGTTGACGGTCTGGCTGGCGTGCACCTCGCCGAGATGGTGGCTGAACCACTCGATGATCGACGACTGTGAGATGATCTTGATGACGCGGCCCTCCTCGTTGACCACCGGCACGCGGTGCACCGAGCCCGAGAGCTTCGACACCACCTCTCGCAATGATGCGCCGCTATTCACTGGTCGGAACGGATGACGACGTGCCAGGTCTGGGTTCGTGCATGACCAGCAAGAGGCAATGGTGTGATGCCAGCAGCAGCAGCAGCAGTAGTAGCAGCAGCGTCGTCATCGTCGTCAGTACGAGAGCGTGCGAGGGCAACAGCATCGGAGGGGACGCCACGTACATGAAACCGTAATGCCATCGACGGGCGTGTTGAAGGACTTGAGACCCTCGCGCATAATGTTGACGAACGAGCAGCCGCCCTCGGCCTCGCCGTGGTAGAAGAAGACGACGAACGACACGAAGTCGCGCATGTCGAGGAAGCCGACGTACTTCTTCTCGTCCTCGTTGTAGACCGGCGCCGACAGGATTCGGTTCGTCAGCAGCGTCTGTGCGGGCGAGGACGGGTCAGCAACCACAAGCCGAACAAGAGAAGGACACAGAGAGAGAGAGAGAGAGAGCACACGCGCGCGAGAGAGAGAGAGAGAGAGAGAGAGAGCTCGTGCGAGCGTCACGGCACCTGGAACGCATGCGCCGGCGTGTCGTGGCTCGAGATCTCGACCACACGGCCGAGCGCGGCGGGGATGGTGATCGAGTCAGTGGTGGCCGAGTCAAGCAGCGCGGCCCAAGCGGACGGAGACGAAGACGCCATGGTGTAGGAGGAACGAGAGTGAAGGTAACGACGAGCACCACCAACACTACGACGGCTGCAGCAACTGATACGACGACGACGACGCGAGAGAGGTGCGGCGAGCGTGCGAGCGTGAGCGAGAGACGAGAGACACAGCAGCAGCAGAGGAGGAGGAGCGTAGGCGCTGATTTTCGTTCCCTCTCAGGGCCCTACCGTCGTTTACGGCTGCCGAGCTGCTGCGTGCCGGCCTCCTGCGAGCGGCGCTGCCCTGTCACCTCCCGCGATTCATCCCCGGCTCCATGGTGCGCGCCGTCTGCTGCGCGGCCCGCCCTCGTACGCGACCAATATCGCGCGGCGGCCACCACGACGCCGCGCAGATTCGCAGATTGCGGAGCGCGAGCAGAGGCGGGGCACGAGAGAGCAAGCGGGCGCCGGGGGAGCGTTAAGTAAGCCCGCGAACGCGCAGCCAGAAGCGTGTCTTTTTCTTGGCGTGCTTCGCAGCCTCCTCTCTCGCTGCCTCTCTGTTGCTCTCTGTCGTCGCTCGCTCGCTCGCTCACGCCACCATCTCGCTCTCGGCCTCGTGTGAATCGCTCGCTCGTGGTCGCCCCGGTCGTCCCCACACCACTTCCACCATGTCTTACGCCTACTTGTTCAAATACATTATCATCGGCGACACGGGTACGTAGTGAGAACACTCCCTCCCTCACTCTCTCTCCGTCTCTGTTTCGAGCCTCCCTCGAAGCCTCGCGAGTGCCGCACAACACCGCCTGTCGCCTCGCCCTCTGCTGCTGTTGCTTCTCCGTGTCGCTCACGTGGCCGCCGTCGTCCTTTTTGGCGCTCCAGGTGTCGGCAAGTCATGCTTGCTGCTCCAGTTCACCGACAAGCGCTTCCAGCCCGTGCACGACCTGACGATCGGCGTCGAGTTCGGCGCTCGCATGATCACCATCGATCAGAAGCAGATCAAGCTCCAGATCTGGGACACGGTACGTCGGTGTCTGCGCTCGTTGCCATGACCCATCGCCCGCGCGCTCTCTCTCCCCGCGCTCACGCCCACGCTCGTACGCGCGACCACAGGCCGGCCAAGAGTCGTTCCGCTCGATCACGCGCTCGTACTACCGCGGCGCTGCTGGCGCGTTGCTGGTCTACGACATTACTCGGTACGCGCCACGCTCCCCCTGTCGTCCTCCCGATGCCTCCCCGATTACTCGTACGCCACTGACCTGCGACCGCCCGTTCCAGCCGTGAGACCTTCAACCACCTTGGCGCGTGGCTCGAGGATGCCCGTCAGCATTCCAACTCCAACATGACCATCATGCTGATCGGCAACAAGAGCGACCTCGATCACAGGAGAGCCGTGAGCGTCGAGGAAGGCAAGGAGTTTGCTCGCGAGCACGGTCTCATCTTCTTGGAGACCAGCGCCAAGACAGCCGACAATGTCGAGCAGGCCTTCATCGAGACCGCCACTGAGATCTACAAGAAGATTCAGCAGGGTGTGTTCGATGTCAGCAACGAGGTATGAGGGCGCCGCTCTGCTCTGCTCTATCTGCTCTATCTCTCGCTCTCGCTCTCGCTTAACACGTCGGTTGTCATCCCTCGCTCGTTCAGACATTCGGCATCAAGATTGGATCACAAGCTGCATCGGGCTCAGGGCCTGGACCGCATCCTGCGGCTGGCACCGCTCCGCCGAACGACGGAGGTTGTTGTTAGAGTGGCATGTGAGCGAGCGAAACGCGCGCTCATGTCTCTTGCTATCGTCATCGCCGTCATCATCATCGCCGTCGTCACTGTCGTCGTTGCCGTTCTTTCTCTCTGTCTCTCTCTCTCTCTCTCACTTCGTTCGACTTGCTGCCGTCTTCACTGGCTCGATCTACTGCCGAGTATGCATATTCTGCTTTTTCCTTGCTTCTTGCTATACATACTTGATTCTTGATGGCCGCCAGAGTGGTCGATGGCGCTCTGTCGCGGCGATCGATTGAGCTTCCTTCTTCCTACACCATCCCGCCCGTCTTGAGCCCTGCTGCCTTGCGTGCTTGCTTGTGTCTGTCTCTCCTTCCTATTCTTTCTCTCCTGTCGTCCTCTCGCTCCCCTCTTCATCCTACTCCAACCGCCAACGACTCCTCGTTGGTCGTTGCCACATTCATGTGTAAAGCCAAGCGTATCCCCCCATCATGGCCTCGTATGACTTCACCATCCTTCCTCCCACGCACACGGCGACGATACGACACGATACGATACGATATGATTGCCAGACGCCTGCGCCTGGTCTGTGTGCCATACGATGTAACTCTGCTCGGCGGTTCAGTTGCGACCGCTCGCGTGTGTTTATTGCTGGTGCTCGTGCAGCGCAGGCGGTGCAGGGCCTCGGTGGCGCTGCGTCAACATGGCGACCACCTGCTGGTGCAGCTTGGCTGCCATCGGGCTGGCGTTCGAGTTGCTCAGCGCCGCCACGTGCTGTTCAAGGTTCTCGCGGATCGCCTCCAGGATGCCCGGCAGGTGGCGCGCCACATCTTCGTCGCTCAGCTGCACAACCAGCAACGCTTCGTTGAGATACAACAGCTTTTGCATCACGGTCTTGGAAAGATCGCAGCCGAGCTGTTGGATCAGCGACAGTAGCACACACTGCGAAAGCGGCATCGGGCGCAGGTTGAACAATTTGCGAGGCTCGATCAGCGAGCACGCATACAACACTAGATCGAGGTCGCTCGCACTCAGAGCCTATACCGACCAGCAGCCACAGCACGTAGCGAATGCCAACCAGTCAGTCACTCACGCAAAACGACGCCTATCGCTGCCAGGCACGCTCGCTTGCTTGCATCTATACCTTGCTGAAGGCCTCGTCGTACTGCTGCGTCTGAATCAGCATATCAATCTCCTGACGGCGGTCGAGGCTCGGCAGCGCCATACCGGCGCCACCCTGGTGCAGAGGCGGGTTAGCACGTGGCGGCTGCGCGGCGGCTGCGATGGGCGCCGCTGCTGCTGCAGGTCGTGGCGGCTGCTGCAACTTGGGGAACAGATCCTGGATCGTTGGGTTGGGCGGCAGCTGCGATGTCGACGGAGCGCGTGCATAGGTCGCGCCGATCGTCGTGCCGGCTGCGGCACCATTGGGTACGTGGTTCGGAGCTGGGAGGCCCATCGGGGGTGCCATTGTACCCGGATGCACCGCGCCCGGAGGCGTAGGCAGTGGCAGCACTCCTGCCGACGGCTGCACTTGTGGCGGTGGCGGTTGCTGCTGATGCTGCGGTTGCTGATGCTGCGGTTGCGGCGGGTGTGAGCTACCGGGAATCGCAAGCGCAGGGCCACCGTTGCCGGCGGCTGGCATTGGAATTCCGAGCGCTACAGCGATGGCGTTGGAAGACGACGTGACTGCCTCGCGTCTAAGATCGTATCCATGTCAGATTGTTCACCTAAAGGGCAAGCGAACGCGCGGCGGACGAAGCAGCACGCGTACCCAACGAGTGCCGAGTTGCTGTTCGGTTGGCTTGCAGGCGGCCGAGAAACTTGCCCACCACCACCAACACCAACACCAGCCTGTTGTACTTGTTGCTGGTACTGCTGGTACTGCTGGTGCTGTGGGCCAACGTGCTCACGGCTCGAGGCACGTGCTTCTACTTGCTCCAGCAAGCGTTGTTGCGTATCGACAATCGAGTTGCTCATACGTTCACAGACTCCAGCAAGAGCGCCAACAGCTTGTGTCATTTGGCTTTGTGCCGACGCAGCCTGTGTCGTTCCAATCTGTTGAACGCGTAAGCTCCACCACAAGAGTTTGAGTTAAGGCCAATGCGAATCAACAACAATAACAATATCACCATCTCTCTCTCTCTCTCTCTCTCTCTCTCTCCACGCTGTAACGAAACAAAGGATATTGTACTCGATTCCACGCTGGAACGTGTCATTGAGTTGCTCGAACATGTTCTTGCATGCACTTTCGAAAGCTGGCACGAGCATCGTCTCAAAGTAGGTCTTGAACGCCTGACCGACGGGCTCTTGCACGCTGGCGCCAATTTGCGCTGCAACCTGCTGCGATACTTCGCGTCCGATCGCGTTCGCCACCGTTCCATCGATCTGCCGCTGTACAGCCTTCTCCAGCTGAGGCAGTAGCTTCTCGGTGAGCGACTTGTCGACTGCTGACGACACGAGTCGGCCGACTTGTGGCAACACAGTCGCCTGCACCTCGGTACGAATCACCTTCTCGACGTGAGAAGAGATCTTCTGGTTGACCGATTGAGTGATCGCCTGCGCAAGCTTCTCGGTGCGCTCCTTCTCGGTGCGCTCGCGCTCTTGACGCTCCTTCTCGATACGTGCGCCTGCAGCCATCACCACCATCACCATCAAGTTAGAAACACGACCGTGCAAGGCGCGTACACACACACACACACACACACACACACGCGCGCGCAGCAATTTGATTGCGTGAACATCGACATACTGAGCTTGTCCAAGTGCTGCTTCACCAATCGCTCGACTCGCACTCCTACTGCTGCGTCAAGCGCGTCCTCGTCCAGCAACACTGCGGGCGGCTTCGTTAGTCGCTCGCAGCATCGTGAAGCCAATCGCTCTCCGCTACCTACCTGAACTCACGGACGATGCATCGCGGGACACGCTGGGCGTCGTGGGAGCGGAAACTGCTGCGCCCGAGGCATCTGGGGCCTCGGTGAGCTTCTTGGAAGCCTTCGAACGACCACCCTTGTTGGCCTTGGCGGAATCGCGCTGCTGCTGCGTTGGCGTCGGGGCAGCGGTTGCTTTCTTGAGCTCGTCTGCAAGCGCCACTGCTGTGTCGATCTTGGCTTGCTTCGGCTGCTTCGGCTGCTTGCTATTGGCAGCCTTGGGTTCGCGCTTGCTCTTTGCACTGGAGCTCGTCGTCTCGGGCTGCGGCACGGTCGACGACTCTGCGGCACGGAACGCCTGAGGCGACAGTAGCACCTCCGGCGGTGTGCGGTGGCCGGCATCGTCCGCCGGCACGCTCGATCGTGGCTGCGTCGCTGCTGGCGCTGGCGCTGCCTCGCGGTCAGCAGCCGACTCTGGCGTAAGCTCTTCCTGGACCTCGTCGTCGGCCGTCTCGGCATTGGCACCATCAAAAGTATCATCGCCAGCTTGCGACGGCGCTACGGCCACCACCGGCTCGACGCCAGCGTCAATGCCGCCGCCGTGCTCCTCGACGGTCGGTGCGCTTGATACGTTGGGCGTGGCGGCGCTTGGCTCGCTGAGTGCTGCGAGCCAAGCGTGACGAGCGTCGGTACCATCTCGACGATCGGGCTGCGCCGCTTGCCAACTCGGCGGTACTGGCTCGTGCTGCTGCTCCACGGCGCCGTGGTCGACGTGCCCGGCTACTGCGGCAACGGCATTTGAAAGCTCTGTCGCGTCCGGGGTGGATACAAAGATACTGTCACGTTCATCTGGCGCGGCTTGGTGCTGCTGCTGCTGCTGCTGCTGGTCGTTGAGCGTCTCTTGGAGTTCGTGGGCCCGCTGCTGAGGTGGCTCACTCTCGTTGCGATCTTGAGCCACCTCGTCTTGTAGCTGTTGGTGTCGTTGCGCAACAGCATCATCTTCATCATTACCACCATCAACATCGCCAGGCTCTTGGGCTTGAACTTGGTCATTGTCGCCCTCATTGTCGTTGGGATCTTCGTCGGCGTCTTCGCCTTCGTTGTCGTTGTCGCCATCATCATCGTCATCGTCATCGTCATCGTTGTCGTCGATCTCGTGATGCTCGTCGGCTTCTTCAGCCTCTTCGGCTTGGATCTCGTTGTCGAGTCCTTGCGCAGCGAGGAGCTCCAACGATGGCACACAGACAGAGTACGGCACTCGGTAGAGCTGAATGGCCTGCGGTAGCACGCAGCATAGCTGTAGGTGCAACTCGTTGGGTGCACGCGGGTCTTCGATGCGCATCAGCGAGGCGCTAATGATGGGCTCGCTCGAGCGGAACTTGGAGACGGCATCGAAGCGTCGGCGAGTGGATGGCGAGCGGTACAGTACGTAGAAGGACGTGCGGCAGTGGTCGGTGATGAAGAAACACTGCTGCGATGTGTCGAGCAACAGGTCCTTTCTCGTGCCGGGCGCGGTGCTGGTGCTACGCTCGTCGGTCGCAAAGCGAAGTTCTTGCTCGCACGTGACGTGCGACTTGGATGACACGCACCACAGGCGAAGGACGTTGTTCGCCTCGGAGCCCGTCACCAGCAGATCGCCGTCGGCGCTCGCAAACAGCACCGTGTCCAGCACTTCATGGTCGCTCTGTGCGGCGTCGAACTCGAGAACACAGTTCCATTCGCGCTCTCCTTGCGGCTCGAGCGGCTCACTATCGGCCCAGACCTTGACGACGCCGCCAGTGTTGGCAGTCGCTAGCAGAGTGCCTTGTGCCGAGAACGACACATCGGCGACCTAGTGAGGGTGAGCGGCGACCAAACGTGAGTCAGGAGAGAGAGAGAGAGAGCGCGCGCGACAAATATTCCTGCATATGCTGCCGACCGAGGTTATCTTGTTTGGTGCGCAAGAGCTACCTACCGGTTCAGAGTCAGCGATCGCCACGGCTACCGAATCGTCATCGATATCGAGCACCAACGAGCCGAGGTTTTGATGCTTCTTGCGGATGGCCTCGATATCGCACAAGTACACGGTTTCGTTGCTGCCAATCACGGCGAACATTAACGATCCCGGTCGCCAGACGAGTTTTTGGAAGTAGAAGCTTCCCTCTATCAACGTAAGGTGCAGGAGCTTCTCATGTCTGTGTAGGCAGCCGATTTTCCAGGGGAGAGAGAGAGAGAGAGAGAGAGAGAGAGATTAGCAGCAAAAACGAACGCCCGCATGTATAGCGAGAGCCAATACATACACAAGCTTTTGCACATCGGCTCTGTACTTGAGACCGTATACAATCAACGAGCTATCTTTGCTGGTGGTTGCGAGAAGATTGCTGCGTACACCAGCAAAGGTGATACTCGTGATCGGTGCCGTGTGGCCGCGTAGCAGATCTTTGGCGCCCGAGTGTTGCGTATGGATCACGCGAACCATTTCACCTGGTAGATTGGGAGGTTGCGCGTTAGAGGCCCGACCAAGCAGGGGGCGAGAGCGAGAGAACGAGTGAGAGGCAACAGCGATCGATACCTCTGACGACATAGCACAAGAACTCGTTGTTACGAGCAATAAGTGAGCCCCAGTGCCGCTCCGGCGCTCCAGTGGCGGTCTTGGCCACCGCTGAAACTTGTAAATCCACTCCCTCGTCATTGGTTGGCAGTGTGACGTTGCGTCCGGAAATTAGGGTTCCAGCACTAAATACAACAGAACGTGATGAGTAAGTAATGGAGCTGGTAGTTCATAGTGAGATAGGGAGTACGTACAAATGAACAGGCGGAGACACGGCAGCAGGCCGAACGGCGGTGGTGGCAGCAGCCACCGGCTGTGGTACTGGTGATGAGGGTGTCGTTGGTAGTTGTTGTTGCTGCTGCTGGTGCTGCTGGTGCTGCTGTTGCTGCTTGTGTTGTTGGTGCGGAGTGGCGGTATGGCTCGCCGAAGCAGTTGAAGGGGAAGATGTCGGTGCGAGGGAATTGTACGCAGCCGTGGAAGATGGAGATGGAGAAGAGGTGGGAGAAGGAGATACCGAGTGCTCAGCAGGAGCAGGAACAGAAGCGGTAGTAGGAGCAGGAGAAGCGATTGGCGATGCAGTGGGAGAGGGCGAAGAGGAGGAGGAGGCTGTAGGAGCAAGAAGCTGCATCAACGAGATGGGAGCTTGAGGTTGTTGCACCGGAGCGTGAGTGGGGGGTACTGCCGATGCATGCGGCAGCGAGCTGCTGAGGTGCATTTGGTGCGGCGGCGGTTGCGCTCCATGGCCAGGGGCCACGAACTGCATGGGTGGCTGGCCGCCCAGCGACTGCAGCAATTGCGAGCCAGGAGACATTGCACCGATGCCTGGGGCGTTCAGGGGCATCGAGCGTACGGCACTTGGAGGCGGAGTGCCACTGCCTGGTGGCAGCGGCATGCCCATCGGGTGGTGGTGGTGGTGCAGCAGGGCGCTGGGCGGCGGCATCGGTGCCTGGTGTTGCTGCATCGGCGAACCGTACAGCGCGGCTTGAAGGCCTGGAGGGGGCATTTGTTGCTGCTGTTGTTGTTGCTGTTGCTGCTGTTGCTGCTGGGGCGGCATCGGGGGATAGTGGCCGCCAGGGGGCGCGAAGAAGAAGCCGCCAGGAGGCAGCGGTGCTCCCGGTGGCGGAGGAGCCGTGGCGCCTCCAGGCGAGGACTTGACCATGCGCAAGAACGACTGTACATCAAACGGCTCACCTGGCCCGGACATTCTATGTGTTTGGGAACGAATGCACAGGCTCGTAAGCGGTGGCGAATATGGAGGAGCAGCGAGCGAAGCCAGAACGAGAACGCGAGCAGAGAGAGACGCGCGCGCTCTCCCGCTCGCGCGGATTGGAATGAGAACGAGCGAGCACACTTGCGCTTGGTACCGTACCTCGGGGCAGTGGACTAGTATACGACTAAGATACACAAGATCGCGTTGTACAATGCACAAGGGAGGGGTGGGAGAGGAGGGAGCGGGGAGGCTGGGTGGGATGGGAGTCGCACGCGCAAGAGAGAGGTGCTCGCGTACTTAGTCGCGGAAATGGCGGTGCTTCTGTTGCTTCTGCTGCTGCTACTGCTACTGCTACTGCGGGGACGAGAGTGGAGATGCGGAGTGGCACTGCAGCGGAGGCGGTAGTTGCGCAGCGAGTAGAACACACGGGCGCAGCAGCAGGCTCACACGGCGACAGACAACGAGGGCAGCGGGCAGGCGAGGCAGGCAGGCGAGGGAGACGAGGAGGCGAGCAACGAGCAGCGAGTGGCGGCGAAGAGGGAAGAA
>ERZ778026.2876-NODE-2876-length-16624-cov-128.977307_pt1 | contig 16624 bp, 19 predicted proteins | sample MGYA00375756_ERZ778026 | MGnify/ENA primary metagenome ERZ778026 (study PRJEB29350, sample SAMN05389820) | bioreactor metagenome | isolation source: Ammonium sulfate bioreactor | place: South Africa: University of Cape Town | collected 2014-02-18 ... | reverse complement strand
GAATGATATCAATGAGTTGAACAACAAACACAACTAAATAACAGAAAACCTTGACAAACAGCGTAGATTTGACGACATGAACCGATGAACAATTTAGAAATGAGACGAGAAGGAATTATTAAACTAGAACTTTGTTTCATTAATAACATATAAATAATGATTAAGAACACGTAGATCTTTTTTTTTGTAAGTTCGTGGTTGATTTTCATGGTTTGATTTTTGATTGAATCGAACAGCGACTAGTGAACCAACAAGAAAACTTCCGAAACGAGATTCAAATGGTAAATACAATTGATGCATAAATAATTTCGTTGGATTTCGATCGGGAAGATCGAATTGAAATGTTAAATCATAATTTTGTTTTAACCAAGGAAAAAGATATTTTGGACATAATAATGCTAAAGATGAATATTCATACGTAAAGTTCAATACTGACATCGAATCAGGATCAAAGACCGCACAATTAGACTTCGAGATAAACTTATATAATGACGAATTGAATGAAGCAAATAGAGAACAATGGAAAATACAAGATAGAATTGTAGATCTCAACTAATTGTCCAGAGATGAGAATAACTCGCATACCACCAGCCTAAATCAATGTCATTTTCAATGAACAAATAAACATTCAAATGACGAAAACATTCGAAAATCAATCCACCAGCAGGATAAATCGGTTCTCCTAAACAAAAAAGATTTCCAAATTCAAATTCAACAAATTGTTCAAATAACGAGTCCAACTTGGATCGGGAGATGGATTTAAACATGCACTGAGAAGAGTCACTATATTAAATCTTGTTTTACTTTGCAAAAGATGTTTTTAGAAAGAAAAGAACAAGTGAGTGAATGAGAAAATGTGATTTGACTATTCGTTATAATTGGTCGAACGATGACGATTGACTTTTCGTTCGTTTTCCTCTCTTGTGATGAGAATCACGAATACAAACGAAAAGCGCTTCTTTGAATTTGTCATTGTGAAAATCGATGATGTCAAGAAAACGATCGAAATCGAATTCACACAAATGTCGATCGAATGATCAAGCGAAAGTTTACGTTGGAAATGTTCCAACAGATCAATTATCCGATCAAGAATTGTTACAATTTTTTAAACCTTTCGGCAAAGTTTTAGGTTCGACTCGATTTGTTTCTGATTGAGAATGAATTTGAATTTGAAATAGATATTCGAGTTTATCATCGTTATCTTTTTGTTCAATATGAAACAGTTAAACAAGCAAATGAATTAATTGAACAAGGACAACAACAATCTTTGTCGATCAAAGGACATCGACTGGGTAAATTCCATTGAGAGAAAACAAACAAAAGAGAGAAAATCGATTTTCGTAAAAGATATTTTACTATCAATGGAATCATCAGAAATGAGAAAAGATTCGAATAAATCAATTGATTCTGATGATCAATCATCGTTGGTTTATCAACCTCCAAGAAAACGATTTGTCAATGACAAATCTTCGTCAACAAAGTCTGTTCATTGTCGAATTCTTCTTGTTTCTCAACGACAAAAGTTTTATACTTATCAAATTGTCAAAAGCAATCATTTTCATTGTTTTTATTTAGAAATTATGCCGAAGAAATTCTTTCGTATTTCGAACGTAAACATTTGGCAACATCAATTGAAATTCTTGATCGTGAATGTTCATTCGGTGCGGCAGTTGAACATGCTAAAAAAGATCATTGTCTCTATGTTATTATTCTCACACCATCACATCAATCTCAAAATATCGTTTCTTTTCATATTTTACATCAACAACACAAAGGTTCAAATATTTTCTATTTGCTAAAATCATTTGTTTAACTTTTTCTTTGAAAAGAACATCGAAATGTGAATTTAGACGATGCTTATGAAATCATTCTTAACGATTATTTTCATTATAAATCGAAGAAAGATTTTAGTTTGAATTCGAATGATTTACCATTACCAATGTTATTATGTCTCTTAGCTGATGGAAAACAATTAACTTCAAAAGAAATCGATCGAATTATTACATATTTAATTGAGAAAAAAGATAATTTACCAAATGAATTTCAATGAACATTTTTATATTGATTTTTACTTCTTTTTTTCAATGTTGAACAATTCGAATAAATGAATTTACCAAAGGGAATTTGTTCCAAAGAGAATTCTCTAAAAGACAATAAGTATACAAATGAAATGTTTGATATTGAATAATGAAATTCGACATAAGATTGTGTTTGAAATTGAATAGGATTATCTTTTAATGACAACACAAAGAGTGTCTATTGACGACAAGAAACAAAATCGAACTGATATCGAAGAGAAAATGTAAATAAAAGAATAAAACTTGATTATATCGTAGTGACTGTGCAATATTTCGTGTTTCATCATCATTGATTTGATTGTAATCGAGATCGAATGTTGTCAATGTCTGAAGTGATGATAAAATACGTTTGACAAGAAAAAGAATCAATAAAACGCACGGTATTATATCTGAGTGCATCGCAAAGATATTGTCCTCCTTCGTTGTCTATCTTATTCGAGTTGAGTAGCAATCTTGACAATGACTGTATCACAAATCAATCGAATTATTATTTATTTACTTGAAAACAAAAGCGAATTTATGAAGCTAAGCATGTTCAAATTCGAATAAAATATTTTTAGTGAAATCGTCGTCGACATTGTGTCATCGATTCTTTGAATGATTTAGTATAGAGTTCCGAAGGTAGAACATAAACTGTAAAGATAAGCATTGGCGGTGTAAATGAAATGAAATAAGCCGAAAGATAAAGCCAAGGATTTCGAGATGGATCAACACATCCCGATAGTAATGCAATGATCAAACGAGGCAAAGCCAACAGAAAAAGAATCAATGGACTGATTAATAATTGTTTATGTTCTTTCATTTGTTCAATTAGATGTTCTTTCAAAGGTTGTTTCTTTCGTGCTGCTGACCGTTGTCGAGCTGTACCAACAATAATCAATAAAGCAGAACAAATATTTACAATAAATGGAACCAGAAGATGAATAAACAAACTGATTGTATTGTAAATTTGAACCGAATTTGAATAACGAGTCACACACATTATATTATGTTCGATTTCATATTCAGCATCTTCAGTTAAGGCTAAATTCTCATCTTTAAATTTGTATTTTTGATGTGTATATTCGATTAATTGATGATGTAAAGGTTCATGAATAAGATTCATCATAAGTAAAATTGGTAAAATGAAAATGATCCATCGAGCGATACGTTTACTTAATTTCTTATCAAAAGTAACTCCTTTGAAAACATTAACAGTTCGTTCAATGGCAACACAAACATTTAACCAACCATCGATATACAAACATAATTTTAAAACAGGACTAATGAAAACACAATCTGTTCGAAGAAGTGACAAATTAACTGTTGAATTCATTCCAAGTAAAATCACAAACCAAAATTTAATTGTAAACATAGAAATTGTTAGTAGAGACGTTATCGAAGATGCGAATAAATATAAAACACAACCAACTTTTCTTAATTCTTTATTTTGAAATGTTGTTAAAGAACAAATTCCATTGACAAGACCAATGATAAACATCATCATTGTGATACCAGCTGTTGATTTTATTAACGAAGATTGTTTAAGAAATGAAATATTTCGTTTTATTTGATCACGTAACAAATCATTCATTGTCAAACCAATACTTTTCCTATATGGATTACATTGATCACCAACTACACAACTACTAATTGTCGAATCTACAAACAAATTCATTCATTTCTTACATTCTTTGTCTGTAAAAAACATGTTCACTTACTAATTCGTTTGAAAGTAACATTACTTGGACCTGTTACAAGTAATTGATAAGATCCTCTCACAGTTGGATATAATGTTGTTACAACCAAAATATAGATTCGATTCTTTTCAAGAACATTTCCCAAATAAAAACGATGTTTATTACATGCGAAACTACTTTGTGTAAGTAAATTTTCATGTGGATAAGATGGATCAAATTGATCTTGATAAAGATATCCATACAGTCGAATAATACTACTACCATTCAATGAATAGAAACCATTCTCTTCAACAGTCAATTCAATACTTTCATAATGAAAACTTTCTTTTGAACATTCTCGTGAATAAATTGGACTCTTTTCGGTTAATTCGGATTCATATATTCTTTGAAGATCTAATCGATACATCTCTTTTACAGATTTATTCACAACATACTAAAATATCACACTTACGAATTTTATTCAAAATAATACGATTGGGACCGAATGATAATACGTAAAAATTGCCTATCATTGGGGCACTAATTGTTGCTACGACTAATATGTATGTCACATCAGATTGCAATTCAACAATTAATTTACGAGATACTCCAGGACAATTAATCAAATATGGCTGGTTACGTGGCTCATATTCGATGTATGGATTAAAGTATTGTTCATACCAACTAATTCCTGTGATGAATGATTGACTTTTGATTGAAAATGTATAGTTGCCTGATTGAATGACATTGATTTGTATCAATTCATAATAATACCAAACGAGTCGATAGGACTCGCAATCTGTTTGATAAAATGTGGGATTATTTGTGGTTAATTCTGATGAATATTCATATTGAAGAATTGTTGTGTTCATTGTTGTTGTTGAAAGTTGACCTTCAAATATTAGAAATAATTAAAACAACAAATGTATTGAATTATATAAATGAAAAACATCTACGTACTCATTCGTTTGATATTAATTCTATCAAATCCATTCGCGATGACGGAGAATAGACCTTGTCTGTACGCGTTCCGATAGTCTGTTGTTATCAGCAAAACATATTTTATATTCAATTGTAAATAACCAGTTATTTAAAATTTTCTCGAGGAACGGGTTACACTCTTAACGAATGACGTATCATGAGAACTGTATGGATCAAAAGATGAATATTCGTATAAAGAACCATCTGTAGCGAATTGACTATCAATTAGAAACATGTAATAATCTGATTTGTTTACAGTTATCTCTAAAGCTTCGAAATAGTATTGTTCTGGTAGGCAGTTATGAAATCCATGTTTCCAACTTTGATTATTAAATTCTGATGAATAGTTTGTTTGAATTGTCGGTTTTCTTTCATCTAAAATAGTTTGTTGAACATTTCAATAAGAAAATAAAAGCAAACAATGAAATATACTTATGTGTTCCATAGACACGTTACTTGGACCGTCAACAATTATTGAGAATGCACCTGGTTTAACTTGTTTTTTCGCTGTTACAATCAATATCATCGAAGTGTTCATCTCGCGATATAATAATATTTTGAAATGATTATTGCAATAACTTGAACTTCCAACTTGAATTGTCACTGCATTTATTTCAAGATCAAATAAAGTGAAATTATTTCCATAAACCCTTCCTCCTACATTCGTACTACTATTAACTCTAATGATATAATATCCTTCTTTTGTCGTTTGAATCTTTATACATTCACAATAATAATCGAATGATATTTCTGTCTGCTGATAATTACATTCAGAACTGTTTATTGTGAATTCTGATGAATATTTTGTTTCTATCAAATTCGAAATACCTGAAGAATAAAGAGAAAAAGAAATGACAGATATACAAAAAGCAACAAGGCTCACTTGATTGATTGAAATTAACATGAGATGGTCCAATTAAAACCACTGAATATGAAGATGTTATGTTAGGAGACATTGTTGTTACTACTAAATTATAGATTTGATCATTCTTAAGATTGATAATCGATTTTATTTGACCAACAGTACATTGCTCATGAAAATTGAAAATTAAATTTAATTGTGGATTGAGAGGATTAAAAGAGTTGTTGTAAATTCTGATATTTATTCCGATAGTACGATTGATGATAAATTCATAATAACCTTCTTTAGAAACATTCATTTGTATGCTTTCGTAATAAAAAACAGGTCCGTCACATTTTTCCACGTATGTTGAACTCTTTTTTGTTAAGATTGACGAATAAACTGATTGAATTGATGTTGGATTATCTATTCATCAAAACAAAACAAAGAAAAAGAATATCGAATTGAAATTTATTCGTGAAAGATTGTAAACAAAACCTATGATTGATGGTGATGTCGATGTTATACTCAATTTGTTATCATTTGAAGAATCTAAAAACAAACGATGAACGCTTGAGAACATAATAATGTTAGTAGATAATCTTCGTTTAGATTATCTCAAACTTACCACATTTATCTTTCGATAATAGAAATTTTCTAACATGACGATTTAGATGATCAGCGTAATATATGTTGCCAAAACTATCGAAGGCCGTAGTCGGGAAAGTAATGGTCCATAAATTGTCCTCTTGACGACATCCAATGATACATTTAAAGTTATTCGATGTTCCTGAAAAGATACGATTTTCCGCCGAATCAACGATATAAATGTTCTGATTTGCATCCAATACGACATCGGTTGGATAAAAATTCTTCAAAGTATTTGATGTTGTAAGAAGAGTTATTCCATCGATGGTACCTGAACGGAAAAGTTGAACTCGATGGTTCCAACAATCTGTTACATATAAATCAAGATTAATATCAACGAATATTCCTCGAGACATAGAAAGCATATTTGCTTCAGATCCTGAAACACCAGTACCAGCAATAACTGTTAATATGCTCGAATTACTATGTAATGATTTTGTCACAATCCTAGATCCCATCGAACAATAGATCATATCATTCATAGAAATAAAAATAGCCCAACAAGCCGAACAAAATTGTGCCACAGTTTCGTAGGTATCAACTTTGGATTTCCATTTGTCTACTCGACCAGCACCAAAGTTAACATAGATTTCACCTGTTGATACGACAAACATACCAAATGGTTCATACAAACCAGGAGAAATGATTCGACTTGGATGAATCGTATCATTACGCCATTCATACAGACGATAAGTGGAAGTATCCTTCATTTCTGCCCCTAAGAAAACAATCAAATATTTAAACATTTGATTATTCAATATTATCCACTTTTGTTTGTATTATTTTTCTCTACATACAGTTCTGTGGATACGGATACGTGACGTATATACTATTATTTTTATCAACAAACACACTGAATGGTTGGTAATTCTCCGATGGTTCTGTTGGTAAAATAACACTTTCGGGTTTCCATTCTGCACATGTTGATAAATCAGGTCGATTGTAAGAGATTTCTACAAGAAAATGAATTGTATCAACATGAAATTTATTCAAATCGATGAAATGGAAACATACCTCCACCAAATGAGAAACCAAAAACAATCATCAAAATGAGAATATTTCTTACGATCATCTCACACCAAATCAAAATCAAAATGATTGTTTGATAACAACAACAAAAAAGTATATTTGCCGAAGAATCTCTTAGTTAGATTCATTGTTTTATATATGCTCAAGATTGAACGTGATTTTGTTAAAATAAAAGCCTGACTCTATATGTTTCCTCTTGTAATATGAGTCGAATTTTGTTTTTGAGAACATCAAATAAAAGATCACTAGTTGAGTTACAAAAAAAAGAAGAAAAGAGACGAGTTTGATAAATGTTTATTTGATAAAATAAAATTTAAATAAAAAAATCTTGATTATAAAGTGCATAGAGGACAGGATTGAGACAAGAATTAAAATAAGATAAAGCATGAGCAGTAATTCGAATGACATTAAGAAGTGATGAATGTTTGAAATGAAATTTGTCTAACATTTGTTGACAATTTAACAGTTCAAGTAAATGAATTGGAAACCAACAGATTGCAAATGCACAAGTCAACGAAAATAATGTTCGAGTTACACGACTTCGATTTCGACCATTTAAACAATTCTTTTCATATTCAATTCAATACTTTATTTTCAATTTCAATTTAAAAAAAAACTTACTCGATATTGACAAATTGTCTTTCTGACATTTCTCATGTAGAAACATAATTTGGTATAACAAAAAGCGATAATCAATAACGGTAAAATATAAAAAGCAAAGAAAGTAAAATAACAAGATGAAAACAATGGATTCAATGTCCACAATGTGCAATCATTTGATGATTTGAATTGTTTTGTTTTTGAATCGATTAGAGATTTATAAGGAAACATAAATGAAATCGAAACTAAACAAAAGATTGAACAAAGAAACTCAATCTCGAATAAAATTACCAATCCAAATGAGAACACAAATGAGAAATGCGTTCGTTGGAGTTCTCCATTTAGGACGAGGATGAGAACTTCGAACGTAAAGATATCGATCGATACTCATCACAGCTAATGTATAACACGTTGTTTGAAGAAGAACCTAAACAAACAAAATCAATTGGACTTATTGACAGACAATTGATTTCATTTTACATGAGCTATTAATAATTGAGTTTTACAATCAATTAAATTTGATAACATCCAAGAATCTGTTAAACCCAAATAAATGGTTAATGGAACAGAGATCGATAAAAACAGAAAATCTGTTATTGCTAAATTGATGATATAACAATTTGTTACATATTTATAATTTTGTTTTCTTATTGCAACATAAAGAACAAATAAATTTCCTAAAACGCCAGTAACACAAATTGTTGAAAGAAAAATTGCAATAAAAATGCGTTCAGTTAATGTATATTCAGTTGAAATATTGAAATAGATTTGACTTTCATTCATTGGAAATGATAAATGATCACAAGAATCTTTTCTCGTTATTGAAGAAAAGTGAAACGAGACTTTATTTACAAGTGATGTCGCAGATGTAGACAGGACATGTTTCTGAAGTATATGACGATAGAAAGAAGAAGAAGCAGAAGAATTCTTCGTTTCTCTGCCGTTCTTTTTCTTGGCCTTGAACTTTAGTTTGATTCAAAAATTATCATGAAAATTGTGAATCAAATTAAAAACAACATTTGTTTGTCGGTGTTAAAAAAGAAAATAGAAGTTAATTGGATTCATTAGGATGTTGACGTCATCATCATTAATAATTTACAATAAAAATCTGTGTTTTTTCTCTCAAGTCAAATTTTTATTAAAAGTCTATTAAAGAAAAAGAAGAAATCGAGTCTTGTCTCTTTTGTGTTTTTTTTTCTTCAGTTGAATATTTCATTTGAGACATATTTGTTTTTCTTCATTGAATTGAAGACCATTCGGACACGATAATTGTTTGATAATAAATCCTAGAATTTTTCAATTTATTTTTGTTTGTCAATTAGAAATGAAATATTTATCCTACGATTGTCATGAGGGTGACACAAGAAATATTTGCCTTGTTTTTTCATAAAATGATCAGTGAAAAAGCCCGACGAACGACATGAAAAATATTCTAAAAGAAAAAAACAGACGACAATCTGTTATTGTGTCAACAAGATTCATCATGATCATACGTAGTTCACATTTGAATCCCGCCCATCCTGGTTGACATTGACATGAAATATAACGAGATTTGCCTACGGTATTTTCTTGACAAACTCCATTGTTTGAACAAAATGACGATGAACACGTTCCAAGAACAGCTTCAATTATTTAACGATCTCATTATTTTCAATGAGTTTGTTATCATGCAATTTACCTTGTTGTTCACAAAATTCTCCTTGAGTTCCAATTCGACAAAGACATTTCGCTTGACTTTTCGATGAATCATACAGATTCGGACGAATCGCACAAACTCCACTCGACATACATTCAATTCGACTGCACAATTCATTATCTAAATCAACATTTATCTTTGAAAACAACAATCGATTTTCTTTTGTATCGAACCCGCTCTCGTTTGACAGAAATTTCCTTGGAAGCCACTTGGACAATGACATACATTTGTTGTTGGATCTTTGACACCTTCATTAAGACAAACATCTGCTTTCAATGTTGTTGAACTCACACTGAGATCATCTAATCAAATTAAGAAACAACTTTAATTAGTCAAATAATAAAAAATAGAAACGAACCACATGGTTTCGATGAAAAACTAAGACTTCCTTTACCATCATTACATAAACATTGAAACGATCGATTCACATCGGTACATGCAACGAATGATGGACTATTTCCACACGGATTAGGACTTCTATTGCAAAGTCCTTTTTTTTTAAACAAAAGAAAATGAAAATGAAAAAATGCAAATAAATAAATTTACGACAAGGTTTATTTCGTGTCGTTGAATTATCTGGACAAGTACAAAGAACTTGATCATTAAATGTTTCTAAACAATGATAACCATTCGCAGAAATAAAATACGCATTGGAACTTGTTGGTTCATCTAATTGACATGGATTTGAACCATCATTACAATCTATTCATTCAAATTTAGACTTTATTCAATCGATTTTTATTCAATTGATCACTTACAGATACTTTCACAAAGAAAAATACACCAAACAAAAACGAAGATTCGCAATAAAATCATTTTCATATTGATTTCTTTTGGTAGAAGAACAGATTTTATATAGTATTACTCCAAATTAATCTTGTTGAACCTTGACAATTGAAATTGTGAATGCATTTATATCGAATAACCAAATTCAATTTATTGGAGATTTACTTTGAAAAAGAATTTCAATTTGATGAAATAATTAATATTTGATTGAGATTGTCAAACGAAGTTTCATGTGGATTAAACCAATTGATTCGACGTTGAGAAGTTTTTAATTGATGAATTATTTCAAGAAAACCTTTGTCTCCACTGATAATTGTAAATGGAATCGATTTCGGGAGAAGACCGTGAAGTTTACCGAACTGAATTCGACAATTCAATAAATTAACAAAGCAAAGTAAATTATAATTACACTGAGAACAAGAGCAAAATCAGCTGCATCATGTCTACTTCCACTTGGATACATTAATTGAAATTCTTTCGATTTCACTAAACTATCGAAAATCGAATGGCTACAAACGAAAGACAACTCTTTTGAAATCAAAAGAAGAAAATCATCGTTATGAAACTTGATTGGTGGTTTCCATTGAAAATGAATTCCTTGAAAAGCCATGACATAGGTTAACATTGGTAATGGTTGAGTTAAATGTTGAAAAAAACTAGAAAAATTCTCTAAATCTAAAAAGATGAGATGTTTCATTGTTGATAATCGTTGAAGATTCTCAATTTGTAAACTATCTCGATCTTGATTTCGATCGATGAATTTCAAATCGATTGTTGAATCATCATCATCATCATCATCTTCTTCTTTTTCAATCCAATTACTTCGAAAATTAGTTTTCAAACTTTTCTTAGCTTTAAATCGACGCTGATTTAAAATATTCGTTGATTTCATCATTTTCTTCGATTTCATATTCGACATCAACAAAAAATAGAAATAAATAAGACAAAAAAAGAAAAAGAAATTCACTTAGTAACCACGCAGTTCGATACTAACAAGCAAAGGAAGAAAATTGCCGCCGCGGTGGCTCAGTCGGTAGAGCGTCAGTCTCATAATCTGAAGGTCGTGAGTTCGATCCTCACCCGGGGCATTTCTTTTTTTTCTGTGAAATTAAAAGATGTGATTCGTTGAAGTTGAAATCTTTTGCGGTAAATGAATATCTTGATTTGTTGTTGTTGTTGTTGATTGATCAATGGGAGGCCAATGTTTAACTTTACTGAAATTGGAATGTTTCAGAGTTTTTTGTGTCGACATTTGATATTGAAAATCATGTGCAATTGTAAATGAATGTGATGCATTTTTACGTGAAATTGTGACGATAATTTGTCGATGCATCGGTGGAATGACATCGAGTAATTGATGATTGGCGTCTTTACGTGAAATCGATGCATTCTGAGATAAAGTACAACGAAAATGAAAGTGAACGAATTTGTCTTCGTGAAAGTTTTCAACAAGTAAAATGAGTCCATCCCAATAGTTTTTCAATTCAATGATTTGAACACGATTGACTTCGTCTTTCGACACTTTCTCACCGTAGAATAAACAAAGTTTTATGAGAAATTCTCGTTGAATTGTCGAATCGATTTCTGTTTTCGTTAAATCAATTGCACATGAACTATGAATTGCTACAAAACAAAACAAAATCACTTTGTGTTTTCTTCGTTTCAAATTGAAAAAACAAACAAACCGAGATTAAAACGAGTATTTTCAATTGGTTGATTGGTTGGATTGAATAGAAATGGAAGAATAAGATAATTTCCTGGTTGAAGAAATCCTTGTGTTGACACGAATTTATGTTGACCTCGTTGAGTAACAACAGGAATCGAATAGATTCGTAGAGATCCGTCAGATTTCTGTTGAACATTGACAATGGCAATGGAAATACTCAATTGACTTCGTTGAATTCTTAAATTGAGTTGAATTTGTCTGAATAGAGTGATATCGATGTGTGTTGGTTGTTGAATATTTAAACGAAAAGCTTGAATCATCTGTTGATCGGAATGGAAATGTCCGTGTTCTCTAATTTCATACCAATGCGGTCGAATCTTACAAATGTCGACACATTCGAAATATTTGAGAAAGGATTGGAATGGCATCCAAAAGACTCCATCACGTCGATTGTTTTTCTCTTTGAGAAGTTGTTGTTTCAATTGAGGATATTGATTCCAAAGAGACGATCGATCGGACCAATCTCCATTCCATCTGAAATTGCCTCCCCAAGGATTTCTCAATTTAATTAATTTGATTTGTTCATCTTGAGATTGATAAATATCTTGTAATGAATACGCATGATTATTCAGCAGACGAACATTTTCAAAAGTTGTTTTATCGATTTTCTCGTTTGAACACATTGCACACATTAGAAATTGATTTTGTCGTGCGTCGACAAGTCTCATCCAAATTTGATCTTGTTGAATAAAATCCGAGAAAATCAACGTTTCACAAGGCGAACCAGTGACAATCGCTAAACCTTCGCAACATCGTCCAGCAATAATCGATTCATAAGTTCCACTTAATTTCGCCAACGCTTTTTCAATCAATGGAACCCACAATTGTTTTCGATGACATTGAGAATAAGCTAAACGTTTATTTAATGTACAAGGAAAGCGATCATCGACCAACACTTGTGTCCATTCACCATCTATTTCAAATTCACAACAAACAAACACTTTCTCTTACTCTCTCTGTGTTAACATTACCTTTACATAAACGAAGAGAATAAATGCCTTGTTCATTCGTTTCTTTTGTTGTTAAAACCTTTGTTTAACAATCGATTTATTTATTTTTGATTTGATAAAATTGTAATTTACTTTCATTAAATATTTGGGTTGTTCAGCAAGAACACTGAGTGCTGTGATGAACCAACAATCGCCCAATGCTCCTTGAATGACATCATTGGGTTTTGGATGTCGGTAGACACACCACGGTTGAGTTGCATTGTGATTCCAATCGGATGGAATGATTTCATCGGGTCTCAGCCAAATGATTTCATTCGTTGAATTCAATCGATTCGGTTGATTGATTAAAACATCTAACGTGAGTTGAGAAAGTGATTGACCATCGATGAACAACGAACGATTCGTTGCAGGAAAAGATTCATCTTCGAATTTTTGATTTGATAAAAGTAAATTTTGAAAAAGATTTTCGATTTGTTTCGAAACGAGATCTTCGTCGACTTTATATTTATCGACGATTAAAACACTTCGATGACAAACATTCTCTTCGTTTTCCTTCGTTTGTTGTTGTTGTTTGACAACCGATGAACTTTCTTTTGCTGGATGAAATCGAGTTAACATCAACGAATCTTTTCTAAATCAACGAGAAACTTCTTTAAAAAAGAATTTAACGATACAAAAAGAAAAACAGAATCGATTACACCTGTAATCAAATATATTTGCATGATAAACCTACGCATTACTCGTTTTTTCTTCTCAGACGGATATCAACAACAACAACAACAACAACAACGAAACGAGTTTTCAATAGAAAAATAAATGATTAGACAAATGAAACCGTTCAAATAACCTTTTGATTTGTTCCGAATGATTTTCATTTGTTTTCTTCAATAAGAAAAGACCTTTGAGATGTTCCATTTTAATCAAAATAATTCGAACGAAGAAAATGCTCGACGTTTCGATTTCTTATTCAAATAAAAAAATCCTTTTTTTTCTTTTTCGTTAACCAATCGGGTCATGTCGTGATTCACGGTCTTTCAACAAAAAACAATCGGTTTTTTTAAAAGAGAAGATCAACGAGTATCATTTTGTTTCTACGAACTATTCAGATACGTCATTTCTTTTTTTTTTCTTCTTCAATTAAATCGAAAGTAGAAGAGACGCACTTAGAGTTAATTGTCGGTGGGAGAATGTTTTTCTCTTGGTTATAATTGACAAATTTTGTGTGTTTTTTCCTTGAAGAAAAGAAAACCTTGAAGGCAAAATGATCATTCGATTGAATATGTGTGACATCTATTCGAACTTTTTCGATTTTTTAAACTGAAAATTGAATTGAAAAATGTTGAAAAATGTTTGAAATAAAAAAATTACAAAACGAAAATATTTAGTGTGAAAGTAAAATGATTTGATAAAAGAAATGACGTAAATGAGCGAGGAAGGTAAATCGAATGAATAATTTATTTAGTTTAGTGTTTCAAATTGTTCTGTTGTTGTTATCGCTATTAGAAAACTTGTTATGTCAAGTCAAACGGAGAACGTCGAAGAAAATGAACAACAAAAAAGCAAAAAACCAGCCGGTTTGTTCAACGAAAATTGGATTTCTTTATAAAAATAATGTTTTGATTAGACACGGCGTTTAAACAACAACGTTTGCCCGCATGGCAACCGATCATCACTGCTAATACAGCTCTACCAGTTTTTTTCATTATCGGTTTGACATTTATTCCAATTGGAATTGTTCTTGTTATTACTTCACAAAAAGTAAAATAAAAAAACATTTTTTTTTCTTTCTATTTGAAATGTGGATTTCGTAAAACTCAAGGTACTTGAGTACAATCTTGATTATACCGATGACAATTGTTGGTCGAATCAATGGAATATGACTTGTGCAGACTATTTAAAAAGTACAAATTATAGTGGACTAACATGTAACTGTACAAAAACATTTCAATTGGAACAAGATTTTGAAGTTTGTGTTTTTGATTGATTTGAATTGAAATTGTGATTGTTGAATAATAGGGCGAGGTTTATTTTTATTATGGTTTAGTTAATTATTATCAAAATCATCGTCGTTATGTTCGTTCACGTGATGATAATCAATTGTTAGGAAAAACTGATGCTGTCACCGCTGATTGTCAACCATTTCAAAAATCAAATTCATCTGTCGATTATGCGCCTTGTGGAGCCATTGCAAATTCTAAATTTAATGGTTTTTCTTTTTGTTTTTTTCTCTCTGTTAATAATTGTAATTGTTGAATTAGATACTCTACATTTGTTTCTGAATGGAACTGAAGTTCCTGTAACCAATCGTGGTATTTCTTGGTCGACGGATCACAATGTCAAATTTCAGAATCCAACAAATGCAGCCGATTGTAAATTTTCACAAGAAAGAAGAAAAAAAAGCTAAAATTGAATTTGTAAAATAGATTTTAATCGAACACTTCGTCCTCCAAATTGGCAAAAAACCGCCTGGGAATTAGATCCAAGTGATGAGAATAATAATGGATATAAAAACGAAGATTTTATTGTTTGGATGCGAACTGCTGCAATGCCGACATTCAGAAAATTATATCGAAAATTAATTTCGAATGGAACTGAAACATTTCAAAATGGTTTACCCAAAGGAAATTATTTACTTCAAGTTGAATATAGTAAAATCGACATTTTCTCTTTTGTTTTGTTGTTTTGATTGATCGATTGAATTAGATTATCCTGTGTCGAGTTTCTCCGGTCGAAAACAATTCATAATCAGTACAACATCGTGGATGGGAGGCAAGAATCCGTTTCTTGGTTGGGCTTATATTACTGTTGGAGCCATTTCATTTGTTACATTTATTATTTTTCTTCTTTTACATAAACTTTGGAAAACGTAAGATCATCTTTTGGTTTTTTTGTCGAAATATTTGAGAATTAAATTCAGTGAAGATCCTTTAACTTTTCAAATGCGAAATAATCAAAGATCCTAAACTTCTTAAAAGTTAATATTCGCTCGTTGATTCATTCGCTTTGTCTTTTTCAATTTCAATGTGTTTTTTACTTCATTCAATTGTTTTTCTGTTAATTATTTAGACAAAATCAACCGTCGTCATAGAGAACAAATTCAAGGAAACAGCAAAGACTCATTTTATTTATTTGTTTATTTACTTACTTTTCATTTTCTCTTCTTTCAAATCGAAACAAACAAAAAACCGCAAAAGCACAAATGTGATGATTTATTTTCTTTTTTTTTCGTCTAATTTTAATAAAAGTTTGTCCGAGTTCAATTGTGTTTGATTGGTAATTAATTCTATTTCGGATTGGCCAAGAAGAAGAAGGCGTTGTAAAATGAGTTCGTTGAATGAAATAAATTCACCGTGAGACGAATGTCAACGGTGACAATCGTTGTTTGAGTTCGAGAGAAAAAGACGAATTGACTCGATTTTCATTAAATTATTTTGATAAATAACAACGAAAGATCGATCATCAAAACAATACCATTTATTAGTCAGGTGATGTTTAGCATATGTAAAATAATGACCGCCTGATAGAGACCCAGTATGAACACAAACAACTATTAAATTATAGAAACTTTTTTGATTCGAACCGTTCTTAGTCATCGAAAGTGTGTGCGGGTACCCAGGTCAACCAATCCGAC
>ERZ778026.2861-NODE-2861-length-16716-cov-88.358562_pt1 | contig 16716 bp, 20 predicted proteins | sample MGYA00375756_ERZ778026 | MGnify/ENA primary metagenome ERZ778026 (study PRJEB29350, sample SAMN05389820) | bioreactor metagenome | isolation source: Ammonium sulfate bioreactor | place: South Africa: University of Cape Town | collected 2014-02-18 ... | reverse complement strand
AGCTACATCCAATTATGCAAGAACTTTTGTCGATCGAATGTATCGTGATAGTTCGACATTGAGTATTCCATGTAGATCTTCGGACACGGATGAAGTAAAAATCGAAATTGAATCTTTGAAACGTCAAAATGAAGAAATGCGTCATGTTATTGAAAACATAGATGTACAATCTCAAAAAGTATTTCTATACAAATTTATCTGATAGAATATTAAATTTTTCTTTCCAGATGGCATCGGCAATGAATTGGATGATGCAAGCTATGGATCGAGTGAGAATGTCAGCAGAACGACCAGCCCCATTGCTTAATTTACGAAAATCAAAGAATAATTTTATTTTATTTAATTACAATAGAAAAAAAAACGACGAGAAAATCAAATGCATTTAATCAGTTGTTGTTTTATTCGAACATGTATCTGGTGGCAAATCTTTGTAAGCTGGTGGAGTTGGAATTATAATAGATTGCGATGTTGCTGCTCCACCATAAAATACTTGACGTTGAGCAGTATTGTAAAATTGTTGAAATTCAGCAGCAAATTCTGGCGTCCATTTCACATTGATCAACCAATCATATATCTGTTGATAAGTTGGCAATCTGAGAAAACAAACAAACCTTATTATCATTGTATTTCTAGTAAATTTAAAACATACGTTGGCAATTGCATGACTTTTTGCCATGCTGGAATATCAATCCACATACCACACATATAATAGTTATCTACCCGAGGAAAATAAGTAAACATATGTAGACACATTTCATTTGTTGTTGAAATTCCTCCCTAGAAACAACATTTAGTTATACTCAATGAAAAATAAACGAAACGTTGACTTACTAAAGTAATTGTATCTTTATTTGTTGTTTGATAAGTACAACGAGTAGCAAATTCATCGCCCTTGTAAAGGAAAAAGATTCGTAGGAATGCAAATGAAATGATAATTTATCTTACGGGATACAATTGAATTCGTTTAGGTAGAAGATCATTATATTGATAATTAAAATCGAATTCATCGGCATTGAATAAATATTCGACAGCTGTATTATTACGAATTACTTTTGTCCATACACTTTGACCTTGTAAATGTGTATGTGGAAACGCAGCAGTTACAGTAATACCTGACGGTGGAAAACTCTAATAGAAACATACGTATTTTAAGTTGATTTTCTTAAGCTAGAACTTCATACTTGAGTAGCATTACGTGGACAATATGCATCAACCGTAAATTTGTCAACATGCGGTGGAATAGCAAGTCCCAATGGAAATGATGATGTGCCAAAAGTTAAAAATCCGAGATCGTGCTGTCGAAGTTGATTGCCAAGATAAAAACGAATACCAGTATTATCTCGACGACCGGTAAGCAACGATGGATTATTGTAATGTGTTTCAAGTAAATAGTATTTGATAGGAAAATTACCACCAACAGGATATCCAGCTTCTTCAGGAAATTCTAATAACTATTAGAAACATTCGTTTTGTTTTTTCTTTCTTTCTCATATGGAATTTATTTTGCTTACATAGTCACCACCAACAGCCCAGCCAGTTGCAATATTCGATGCACATAATTGAATTTTCTCTCCAATATTATCGCAAACATCATCAGGTAAATTATTATCATCGAATATAGCCGTAGGATCGCATTCATAGACAAGTAAATGATGAATTAATTGAACGTTCGTTTGATCAATCATCATTTTGTAGGCAACAGCATGACGTTTTGTTGCAAATTGAGTTGGTGCTTTGAAGACTTTACAATGATATGTCGTGTTTTCTGGTGGAATAAGATACTGGTAAATAAAAAGATACGAAAATATTATTAAAACGAAAAAAGATCGAATTACATTGTTCGAACGCCATTCGAATGTATCGAGACCAGCAAATTTATCTTCCGATGGTGGATCATTGTAGGAACGAAGTGGAAGTGTACGAGAACCACGTCGATCTTCATGATAAGTAATATCATCTGTTGGATCAACAAGACCAAAAGCAAATATCAAATGATTTGTTCCAGACTATAGACACATCATTCAAAAATGAAAATCGAATAAATTTTTACTTTAATTGGATAGTCCATGTAGTCACATGTATCAAATGCACGTTTGAATTGAATAGCTGTCCATCCATTTTGTTCTCGACCTTGAAGAGCAAACCAATCTTGTGTTGTATTATCGATAACTGGTTTAGCTTGACCAAATGCATGTCGATCCTATTGTAGAACAATAGAATCTAGTTTGTTTTAGAAAGAAATGAACTATATATCATACTTGAAAAAACACTTTGCCAGTTGAATCAACCCATCCAACTCCGATATCTGCTCCTGCCATACCACCGGCTAGAATTTCAATATTATCCAAACAATGAGCAAAATCGAACACAATCTATTACCTGGACTAATGCCTAATGCAATCCAACCTGTTGTATTAACATGCAATTCAAAAATCATTTCTTTTGCAGTATCATTGCTTGTCCACCAGAGATCTGCGACACCAATTTGAAGTTCGATCGTATGTGAATAATTCACAAATGGTGTAACTGGACTTGATACGCCGTAACATGAACTAATCAAGCAATAAAATGCAATAAAAATTGAAAAACCTTGATATTTCGACATAATAGAAGCCGGTAAATGAGGTGATCATCTTTAGTTTCTGTCTTACCTTTTATATAGTTATCTCTTTATCATTGAAATTAGTAATGCTTTTATGTTTATTCTTGAGTCATAGATAAAAAAACACTGATTTTGCAATTTCATATTCTATATTTTCTCACCAGGTAACAAACAATGACCATGAGACGATCATTAGAAAATGACCTTTATGATAGAGTAAAAAATGCGTTACTATACAGTAATAAAAAAAAGATTAGTCATAAATACAAATATTCTCTTGGTCTAGATGCAATGCACTTTTTTTTCACAGATGTCAATGTTAAATTCCGTTTTTTCTCTCTCTCTTTTTTCATGTCGCTGCTTGTGTTAAAGGAAGAAAAAAAAAGGTATTTATATATTCCATTCTTTCTTTCTCTCCAACAGTTCTTTATTTATGATCAATTTTTTGTTAATCAATTGAGAAGAGTGTGCTTACTATGACAACACGTGGTTATAATACGAATGGATACCACAATGGGATGTCATTTCATGATATTAATGATGACAATCGAATGCATGGTGAAAGATTTACACCGATTACATTACGACCGAATCGACTAGAATATCAACCTCGAAGACGAGATTCAGATTATTATGAAGAAAAACGAGATTTTAGAAGAGAGTGAGTAACTGTTTTCTTTTTTGTTTTTATTTATTTATTTATTTAACATTTTGTAGAGAAAAATCGAAATCAACATGTTGTTCAAAGCGATGCATAATTGGTCTCATTATAGGTCTATTAATTGGTGTTTTAATGGTTCTTGCTGTTGCACTTCCGGTTGGTCTTGTTAAATACAGAAATTGTGGCCTCGGTACGTAAATTTATTTAAATACAATAAAAAAAAAGAATTATTATTTTTGATTAAAAAAAGGTGAAGCATCTTCGACACCCAATTGGATCGGAACATATGAAATGGATGGTGGTTGTGCAACTACTACTTGTTGTTGTTATAGTGATGCTATTACAATTACTCAATCAGGTAGCAGTCAAATGCGAATTTCAGGAAGTGTTACTGGTTTATGCACAACTATTGCGTCACCGTATTCGCTAACCGGATCAATGCCATCAACTTTTCAAACGACAATTTCATGGGGTCTCGATCCAATTCGTATTGTATTAGGTGCGGATAATTCATACATATCACTTGTTAACATCAATTATGGTATATGTAGTGCAACTGCATATCGAACATCGTATAATAATTCGAGTCAATTTCGTATGAATATAGGTTTAATCATTTTAATTTTATTTCCACGCTTATTGTAATGACAAGTATTATTTTTCTCTCTTTTTTTATTAGTATAGCTATGTACTTTTTCATACTGACCTATGTATGTTTTTTTTAATATTATTACTAAAATTTATTTACGAATGTCGTTAAGCAGAATTTGTTTTTTTTTGCAAATAGACGCAAAGTTCGATTCTGTACACAGAATGAAAATGTACTTTTTCTGGTTCCCATCCTCGAATAACTACTTCAAAATATTCGTTCGTTCGTTTCTTTTTCTTTTCTTTACTTTCTTTATTTTCTTATCAAAATGAACTCACACAAAGAAAAAAAACAACACAACACCGTCACTATCTGAGATTTATCTTTTTTTTAAACACTAAATGCAAACAATTCAGGATAGTTTGTAAGAAGAAAAGATGAAAACGAAATGGATTTGGTTTGTTTTGTTTTTAAATTGTCTATCAATTGAAGGAAAGGAGAAATTTGCGCGAGCAGATTGTCGTGATGCTCGTACACGCCCATTTCTTTCAACATCAATTTGGAATACAGCGATTGGCAGTAATGCAATATTTCATTATCCAGGCATTTTTCGATCACCCTATCCATTTCCTGATAGTTTCTTCGCTGATACTGAATATTTCATTGTTACGAGTGAAAATGATCCATGGACACCATGGTACAATCAAGGATGGTGGAATAATCCGAGTGGTGAAGCACATTGCAATGTAACAGGCAAATTTGTTGATAATATTCGATTTCCTTTCAATGTTACAATAAGAGCATTTGGTAATAATAATGTAGCTGCATTTCTACTGCCAGATAATCATTCGATTATCAATACTCATCCCGTTTATCGATGTACACCTGGTTCACCGGTATTGTCTCTATTGGAAAGAGGTATCGAAGGTAACGACGATATTGTTTATGGAAATGGTACTTGGGGTGCATATGGAGGTAGTGGATTGTCTTCTATCGGTGGTACTATTCGTCTCGGCGAATTATTACCTGATTCACCACCGATTCAACATGCACTTAAAATGCAATTGTTTGCCAAAGATTATTACTATGATCAACGACCAGGTTTTATTTGGCCGGCATTACGTTGTGATGGATATGCATTCAATCCAAATGATTCATATCGTTATGGTGGTCAAGATAAATATCTATCGCCTGGTTCATTGTTTGCTATTCCATCGAATAGCACAGTTAATCTTACGACAGTACCAGCAAAAAAATTGTTATTTGCTCTTCAAAACTATGGAGCTTATTTGGTAGCAGATACGTATCGAAATCGTGGTACGTTCAATGCTGAACATGGTGTACTTGATGAGTTTCAAGCTGCATATGGATATGCTTTCGATACGGTTTCAACGGGTCCTGGTGCTGCTTGGTTTGCTGATTTAGTTAATCTCTTTCAAGCACTTCATATTGTCATTAATAACAGCGAAAATACGATTGGTGGAGGAGGTATTCCTCTTCAACCACCACAACCTCCGCCTTGTCCTCCTATCAGTTTCTCTCATAAGTCATAATTTGTTTTTTCTTTCCATTCCAACTGTATAAACAGATCAATGTTGTACGTAGAATTATTTCCTAATGAAATATTACATTCGATATTTTCTTATTTAAATTCCGATGAAAATCATCTATAGTTTTCTGGATTTAAATATTCGATTTTTTCATCTATACAAACAATATATATCCATCTTTAAACAATATCTATCGAAATTGACTTTAGATTATCAAAATACGAGTATACACTCGAAAATTGATTATGATGAAATTTTAAATGAATTTATTACAAATGATTCATCGAGTAAACTATCGAGTTTAGGTATTGAAGGTGTTTGTTTATCAATTAATAATTCATGTTTTCAAATTTGTCAAACATTGAAACATTTGACATTATCAGTGGAATATCAGCATCATCTGTTTCTTCTATTAGAATATTTAAATATTGATATTCGAGAACAAAGTATTTTCAATTAAAATTACGCGAATTGATTTTGTCAGGATATGATATCGATATTTTGGATTTAAATCTTCTTGTTCAACAATGTCGATCGACATTAGAAATTGTTAGATTAAATTTAAAAATCAATTATATTATTGATGGACGAATATTAGAATCATGGATAAATAATATGTTGTTGAAACAATTATCATTTTATTTTTTCTGCTATTCAATTGATCAAACAATTTTAATAAATAATCGAAATGATTTCTTGTCATCATTTCAAACACAACCTGTTATGTTTTTTACTAATTCATTTTATCAAACATGTACAATTATTTCACCGGCATACGTTTGTGACAAATTCAATTGTTCATTGACGAATGAATTTTTAAATTATGAAGTCAATTATCAATTCGAACAATTGACAATGCCACGGATAAAACGAATATTTCTCAATGATAGACAACAACCGATTTATACAAGAAAATTTTTTCAATTAATCAAATCGATTTTTCTTAATTTGAAAATCTTAGAAATTGATTCAAGTTTTCATTTAATTGATGATTTACATTTGGAACTACCGACTGTTCGAACATTGATTATTATTACAAATGAAGATCCTTTGAATATCCAATATTTATTGAAATCTTTGCCGAATATAACGTGTCTTGTTATTGATTATGATCTATTTGTTTCAAGTCCAAATAATTTACATTTTTCATTACAAGAAATTTTAATTCATTTCAAACCGAATCAACATATTCAATTGACTGATGATTTCAAAGATCAAATCAAACTCGTTTGTGGACATGCAAAACTTCTTTTTCTTAATAACGTAAAAATTTTTGTACTCTATGATTCGCTGAGTCTGCTACATAGAAATTGAGTTGATTATCAAGTGCAACTGACCATGGGGCCGACAATAAAGTTGAATTACTACCAGTAGTGTTTACAACTCCAGCAATGGTAATTCCTTCAAGTTGTCCATTCATAAAGAGCTGAATACGATGATTATTTCGATCAGCAACATAAAGATTACCCATCGGATCTAATGTTATCACTGTTGGATAAGACAATGTCTTGGAATCAATGCCTGGAGTTCCATTGATATCACCAGCAACAAGTGTCCAATTAGTTGCACCTAATGGCCAACGAACAATATTATGAGCAATATGGTTAGCAATAATTAAACTATTCGATAACGACTCAAAATAAACACCCACGGGATTCGTCAAACGTGTATAATTTTTTCCGCTCACACCAGTACCAGCAACCATAGTCCCTGATGACGCGCCTAATTTATAATGCATTATTCGATAATTCGTATAGTCGGATATATAAAGTGATTCCGATGCTTGATGATATTCCATTTCATATGGGGACTTTAGGGTATTATTTGCATTACTCAGTACACCTAAAAGAGACATAAAACATACTTGTTGTTCTTTACTATTTACCTGTTATTCCCGCGACTATTTCTCCTGATGTTGAACTATTTCGCCATAACATAATTCGGTAATTGTTTGTATCGGCTACAAACATATACCCGTTTGAACTAACTAATACTTGTGATGGGAAGTATAGTTCACTTAGATTGCTACCTGACGCACCATTTGCATTCCCAGCTACTGTTATTCCATATTTTGCACCCATTACGTATTTTTGTGTTCGATTGTTCAATGTATCGGCAATATATAGTGTATTTTGATAGTCTACTGTTGCACCACGAGGTGTATTCAGTTGAGTATTTCCGGTTCCAGGGAAACTAGTATTTCCTGCGATTGTTATACCAGTTCTATTCCATCGAAGATTTGCTTCACGATTTATGACATGTTTATTTGGTTTTATAAAAAGAACTAAGAGAGTAATAAGAATACCAATAGTTAATAGAATAGTAGTAATAATAATAAATCGTTTTGTTGTTTGATTTATGCATCCGAATAATTTCTTTTGATTTTGTTTGTTGATGCGGTGATGATCATTGATATTTCCAATTTTTTCAAAATTCACATCTGTCGTCGAATGAACTATAATATTTTCCGTAGAAGCGTCTGTACACGTATGAACTTTACGACATGACTATGTAATATCAAGATTTTCAAAAATCACATATCGGTCCAAAGACTTACCCGTGGCAAAGATTGTTCAAGTGGTGAAACTTTTGGTGAAATTTTGGGTGAAGCTTTTGGTGAAGCTTCTGGTGAATCTTTTGGTCGAACAATTATATGAATAGTTTTTGTTGATTTTTGTCGTTGGCCATTTTTTGTTTTTCTCCGACGTGACATTCGAGCTCTTATTCGATTGAAATTTCAAATAATGACTTATTTCATCTATTTTTTCAATCAATGAAAGAATGCCCTGAAATGTTTTGTGTTAATAGAGAATAACATAGAAAGAATAATTAATAGAGAGTCAAAATTTCAAATAAGGCAACAAGAAATTGTTTCTTGCTTTAAAGATTACATTTTCTTTTTCAAGTCATTTTTAAGCAATAGTGTGAGTGCTTGAACAACATTTTGATGTTCACCACATAGATTTTCGAGATGAATCGAATATCAGTTATTTTATATACATTTCTGATGATTTTGAAAGAGATACCGAGAATATTTCAGCTACATGACGATCAATTGATGTCGAAGAAAATGTCATTATACATAAAACACTATTAGGATGTTTCAATGCCCAACGATATTCATTTAATTTATGTTCAGATAGATGAAGACCACGATAGATATATCCTTGAAAATAACTTTTTTTCAAGTCAGCTAAATGCATGAAAAATGGGAATCCTAATGGACTAGAAAGAATCACTAATAGTTTATAGAATGGTGTTTCTAATGTGTAGAGTTTCAAAAGAGATTCGATAGTATCATGTTCGATATACAGGATGGTTCGAAGTTACATGTTCATCGATCAATTTTCGCAGAGCATCTTTAGCAAGTTTAAGTTTCATTCCTGTTTCCATTATGAAACGTCCAAGACGCGATTGAAACATAGCTTTAATGCCATTAAGACCATTGAGTTGTTGTGGAATATCTTCGTTTGCTTCGAAACTAATCAAATAAAGACGGTTGGGTTTTTTTTGCAGTCAAACCTTGATCATCTCGTAAATGTCGTTGACAACAGTAATCATGGAGCAATAAACGAACGATTTCAGAATGGCCACGTTTATCCGCGTTCAAAGCTTCAGATATTTGTTTTTGAGTGTTGATTAAATTCAAATAGGGCACATAAACTTTCTTCCATTTTTTCGTTGAGTCAATATGCGAGAAAAAAAACACGAGGCAAAATAAAATTGAATTGACAATCAATGTATACTTTTTTTATTGGCTTACCTATTTAAAGGGTGATTAAACATTGCATAGATGTAGTCAGTTGACAAAAAAAAACACATCTATTTTAGTTATATATAATAAGAAACTCTTACAACTACACAACTATGAAAAGAAAAGAATATTAAAATTTCTTCATTTGCGTATATGATGAACAACGAAAAATACAAATCAACAAGAGTATCGATTGTTTTAAAACAAAACAAAGTAGAATAACATCAGTTGCATACGTATATTTCACTTCTTTTGTTCATTTCATTAATATAGATAACACCGATCAAAAATTCATACAATTATAACAGATTTCTATCGGACTCATCAATTCAATGTAGTTTTGGAAATACAGAAGATTTTCATCGAAAAAGAAAAAAAAAAGAGAAACAAAGAAACAGACGAAAATGTGCAATATTTTGGTATTTTTGTCTTTGTCTATCATTCTGTATGTTCATTATATTAGCTATGATAATCAATATATACATTCTGATTTATATCAGTAAATCAAAAGGTACAACAAAAGCTATACAGGAAACACCATTTTCGGGTAATTATTTCATATTGATTCATGTTGGAATATTTTGTCTTTGTTTTATCGCATAGGTTGGATATTAGTTAATAGTATGAATACTCCTCGATCTGCTCATACAGCTTCTATAATTACGAATGATACAATAGTTGTCGTTGGTGGTTATAGCGGAAGTATTTATTTGAATACAGCTGAATTATATAATGTGAATACAGGAACTTGGTCATTTATTGCACCAATGATTAAAGCTAGAGCATACCATACAGCTACAGTACTGGCTAATGGAAACATTTTAGTAACTGGTGGTATTTCCAGTACTGGCGTCTTACAAGAAGCTGAAGTGTATGATCCATTAATGAATACGTGGACAGCTGTTCCTAATATGAATTCCAAACGCTATTATCATACAGCACTGCTATTAGCAAATGGACAAGTATTAGCTGCTGGAGGATCAGATGGTGCTGGTCTTAATACTGCGGAACTATATAATCCATCTACATCATCGTGGACACCTATCAATAATATGAATTTCATCCGATGCTATCATACAGCAACAGTCCTATTGAATGGAGAAATATTAATGGCAGGTGGTGGCGATTTAGCAAGTAATCCTATAAACGTCGCTGAATTGTACGATCAAACTAGTTCAACATGGATTTCAATTCCAAATATGATTAAAACTCGTTCTTATCATACTGCATCCCTACTCTTCAACGGAAAAGTATTGGTTGTTAGTGGTAGCGGTTTATCTGCCGGTAATTCAACTGAATTATACGATTCAGTTGCTAATTCATGGACATTGACAGGTAATTTAAACTTGCCTCGATATATGCACGCAAACACAGTATTAAAAGATGGAATAGTGCTAACTACTGGCGGTATTACTGGTTTTACTGTAACGAACACATCTGAACTGTATGATTCAAACACTGGTATATGGACATTGACTTATAGCATGAATTATCCTCGATTAAGTCATACAACATCGTTGCTACCCAATGGTAAAGTTTTAGCAGTTGGTGGAACTAATTATGCTGTTTATTATAATAGTGTAGAAATGTATAATCCATAAAACATTGAAATAAAATTAAAGAGAAAATGACGCACAGCTATAGAGATGATTTTTTACTCTGAAATCTGTGCAGAGAAGACGAACAAATTCAAAGAAAAACAATCTTTTTTTATTACTTTTTTTCAATCAACTGTAAAATTTAATTAACTATATGTAGCATTGTTATTATTTTCATGCATACACGCAAATAGGCAACAATAAGATTTCTTCAAGTATGACTTATTTGGTTGAAAAACACAAAACAATTGCTCTCCGATCCCATCAGAAAATTGTAGCTGTAAATCATGTCGAGTAATTTTTACTGTCAATTTATAACTTATTACATTTCATAATTATTTTTATTGTTTTAGGCATTCGAATTACATTAAAATCTCATGCACAATCAAAGAAAAGTCCAAAACGACGTTCATTAAATGAAAATCCTACGGACCATTCATATGTAAAACCATTGCCGAGTCCAGCTTATAGATCAATCGTCGTGTCATCAGGAAATATTAAAAAACATAAATTACTAAAGAAAAATAGTACAATTTCAGCAAAGAAGGTGAAACCTTATGAAGTAGAAAACTAATGATACTTTGAATACCAATTGATTAGATTCATTTGCTAGGATACAACACGCGATTTAATTCAGTCTAGTAAAATTAATAAATTACCAGTGAGTTTTTTTTCGTTTTCGGAAATGTATCTCTGTATATACAAATTTTAGTCAAATGAGGAATTATCAAACCAAATTAACTTTTCAAATGAAAATAAGACAAGAAAAAAATCAAAACTAGCGTAAAACTTTTTTTTTCCATTTTGAATTGATAGTCAGATAATTTCGTTCATTTTTTGTAGTAAATATTGTCGATGTACACGACTATACGTATTTTGTTTACTACTTACTTTGATTTTGATTGGAACAGCTATCGTTGCAGCAATACTTGCTCTTTTGAATACATCCAAAGCTACAACAGAAGTCACAACTCGTACTACAATGTCAACAACTACAGCTACAACAACCACTGTCACTAGTACTACTACTACAACTAGTACAACCGAGTTAACAACTAAAACTTGTATGCCATATTCTGATTTTTTTTCTTTCTTCGTTATCAGAAGTTTACTTTGACTAGATGAACCAACTGGTATTTGGAAGTTACATATTCCAACATGTGCTACATGGGATGCAAGTGGAACTACTTTAGCTGGCAATGAAAATGGACTTGCAGGCACTAGTGTAGCTTCTCTCGATTTTCCTGCAAGTATTTTTGTTGATAATAATTTCACTTTGTATGTTGCCGATCGAGATAATAATCGAATTATAAAATTTCCATTTAATCAAACGAATGGAATTGTTGTTGCTGGAAATGGAACCAATGGCAGTAGTCCAAATCAACTAAATTATCCGAAAGGTGTAGCTGTTGATCAGGAAGGTGCGATTATTGTTGCCGATGGTGATAATTATCGTATACAACGATTTCCTGTAGGTTCCCTGAATGGAACTACAATAGCCAGTAATAATTCATGGAATATACTCGGTCAAATGCGAGATTTACATATTGATGTCAATAATAACATTTATGTAACTGATTCAGATTATAGTCAAGTGGTGAAGTTTATTCCTGGCAGTGGCATTGGTATTGTTCTGGCACCAACGGGTGGTGTTGGCAATGGTGCAAATCAATTTTCAACGCCATTTGGAAATTTTATTGATGAAAATGGAAACTTATATGTAGCTGACTATAATAATCATCGTATTCAGAAGTGGCTTCCGGGTGCAACTACTGGCATAATGGTTGCTGGGACTGGAGTGGCAGGATCTACTTCAAATCAATTAAAAAGACCCCAAGCTATAATTGTAGATAATAATGGGTATGTTTTTAGTTTTCACATAAAAAACACTTTCGTTTTATTTGATCACCTCAGATACATATATATTGCGGATAATGTAAATAATCGTATTATGCAATGGACAACGAATTATACAGCAGGCGGTAAATGTCTCATTGGCTGTACAACAGTAGCTGGTACAAGTCCAACACAATTGAGCGGACCACGAGATTTGAGATTTGATGCTGATGGAAATTTATATGTTTGCGATCAAAAAAATAATCGAGTACAAAAATATGGAATAATCTATCCACCAAATTGTACTGGTAATGCTACTGCCAGTAAGAAAAATCTACGTGTATACAAAATGAAATACCTCTCTCTCTCTCTTTTATCTTATAGATGGTTAATTATATTTAAAGGACGAGAAAATTTGATTTTTTTTATTAAAATAAAATTAAAGAGGGAGTGTAACAACTACTACACTCCACGAAGGAACTGTAACTGTAAATCGACCATCTGTTGACGAAATAGGTTGCGATGCAATTGAAGCAGCAGTTGGATTCGAAATTGTATTTTTGACTGAGTCTGGATCAACTCCTGCACCCGCTGATAAACTATATTGAATACCTTCGGATCCAGTTTTTGAATCTTGTATTTGTACATTAACAGTTATAGCATTTGCATCGACACTTGCCAATTTAAGAATTAATACCTTATCATTAGTACGTTTTGTAGCAATAAAATAGAGATTGCCAAGTTTGCCATCACCTTCTCCACCTTGTCGTACAGATTCATATGTCATAGAACTATTGGTTGCTGTTGATTTAAGAATAAAATCACCACGATTAACACCGAACATTTGCTGTGCTAAATGCGAAGTCGATCGAACTGTTATATTCGCATTGAAGAGAATTAAATTTGGAGTCCATTGTGTAGCATCGATATTCTGAAGAACAGGAGCATAACATCCACCGATAATAACATCGGAATTTCGTTCGAATCCAATACGATAGATAGATTCGGCAACAGCTGATCTAATCGATGGAAAATCCAATGAGTCCGACGTTTTATCATTAATCACGGAGAATTCACCGACGACAACTTTTGGCAATGGTCGAGGAATATTTTCGTAACGACGAAAATTAGTAATAAAATATTCGGGTGTTTCATAATTGTGATCATCGACTGCAGGTACTTTTTGACCGGACGGTATTGTCGTAGCAATAAAACTGATGTTTGGAAATTTTTGTGAAAGAGCATTGTAAAAAGCTGGCCATCGATATCGATAAGATTCAGCTGCAAAGAAATCTTCATTACCGATTTCGACATATTTGATATCGAATGGTTGAGCACGACCAAGACTTTTTCGTAGGGCGCCCATTGGATTACTATCAGCAGGAGCAGTTAAAAACTCGATTTCATTGATAACTTCATCGATATACGGTTGAAGTTGATTTTCCGGTACTGTTTCTTTATTTAATGAATAACCAGCGTAGACTGCAAGGAGAGGTGTTGCATCGATATCTTCGACGAAAGTTGCCAATTCAAGTAAACCAAAACCTTCAGTATTATATCCAACCCAAGATCCTCGACGACCTGGTCGATTCGTGAGAGGGCCAATAGTTGCATTCCAAATGAAACGTTCGGCAATTGAACGACCTTCGAGATCATTGCCACCAGGAAATCGAACGTAGCCTGGTTTGAGATCAGCAAACGCTTGAGCTATATCAAGACGAGCACCATTCGGTCGATTTTTAAATGTCGGTGGGAAACACGAAATTAAATTAAATTCAAATTCACCTTGTGAACCTGTTGGAAATTGCACAAAGAAATTATTCTTAGTCGATGGAGCGGAAACTGTAGCTGTGATAGAAACTGTATAGTTCGTCCAAACACCAACATGAGCATTTGATACATCAACAGAACTAACAGCATAAACAGTAGAACTACCACCGTCTGTAAAACCGACGGATAATTTTCCACCAGCTACTGATGCACCTTGTGATGCTCGATAGTAAAAACTTGCTGTATAAGTTTGCGGTTGAACTTTAATACCAAAAAAGCCACCATTATTAAGACCAGCAGGACCCGTTGTAACTCCATTGAGTGTTACTTTCACTTGAACAGGTAGTGCATTCGACAATGGTTGTTGGTTATTGAGAGATATGGAGGCTTGTCCAAATGTTGTCCATCCATCGAGTGATTTATCTTTTTCTAAACAAATAAATTCTTATTTGTAGTAATAGATAAAAGAAAGCTACTAACCTTGAAAAGCACGATTATAAATAAGTTCACCATATAAACCACCATCGTCACCTCGATTAATATTCGTTTCAAGTATCATACCATGTATAGTCGATGGAATGTCTTGACCTTCGTCTGAATTTTGAATATTGAGCGAAACAACACCATTATCAGCTCGATTTTGTCTTGGCGAGCCCAACGATACTGTTGTCGCTAATAAAAGTAAGACACTAGTGAATATTAGTCGAACAATCTAAAATTACATCATAGTTAAAATATGTAAAAACAAACGAGTCACCATACTTGTTTCTCCATGAATATTATTAACGTAAAAAAAAGAAAAAAATCACGGACTTATATACACTGCATATGCAGGATTAGACACTATCAAAATTAAAAGATAACGAAAAAGAAAGGTTGGTTATCTCGTGTGCACCTCGAATATAGAGTATGGTTTACATCGTGATTCCAAGTTATTTACATCTATCTATTTTTCATTCGCTCTCATTCTTAAATAAAGGTACACGAGGTTACAATTAAATATTTTTAAACTTTTTTAATACAATATTAGAACACTGACAATATTGAAAAGAAAAATGCATTCCATAGTAATGTTATCAACATAATCATTATCTGCTCATTCCCTCATCAATTTATTGTGCACAATAATCAATCACTTTGCTTTCTATGTACACCAATCACATTTATTGATTTGTATTTCGATGTCATGTGTGCAAGCATGTGCTCTTTTTCTAACCGTTCTCTCATTGCGTGTATTTTCAATTGATAGTCGAGTCACATTTTCAAAATAAATGAATGACGAACGCCACAGCTTCTATTGATATTACTAATATTGAATTTCTCAAAACAATATACGGCTATTTAGCATGTAAAATCATTCGAAAAATAAATGGTGCAAATAATCAATTGGACGTATTAGCAGAATTAATACCTAATGATTATTGTTTCGATAGTCAAGGATTTATAGAGTTTGTACTCAAAAAATATTCATCTAAAGATCCACATATTGTCGCACTTCTTCGTCAACAACGCATTTCCTACGTAGCAGAATGGGCATTCAAATTCAAATCGAATCCCCAAATATTTCAACATCATGTTTATTTACCATTTCTTTCAGCTTTTGGTAATATGAAAATACAGATATGTCAAATAATCTCTGATGAAAAATACGGCTGGGTTTTTACTGCATCTCAACCTGAAATAGATTACAGTGCTGGTAATTATGAGCCACATCACCTGTATGTTGTTATTGCTCCAAACGAAAATCATATCAGTGCTATATTTACATTGATGCCTACTGATTTAAATCATCTTCATTGGGCATTGCGTGATCTACCTGAAAAACATCCGGAACGAATCAACATATTATTACGTATAGCTATTCATTATGAAAATGAAGCTATTCAACATGATAAAAAGTGTTACTTAAAAGGTAATCTAATTGAGAAAATAACTTGTAGTTTTAAATTTTGTTCCATCATAGGATTGATTGCATGGAAAAAAGCGCAAGATTATTACAAACAAGCTTTATCTAGGAAAGATGTGATGTTAAACGAACAACTAAATTTAGCGGAATTAGGCTATTGTCAGTGTTTATTGAAACAACATCGATATTCGTTAGTGAATGAACGATTGAATAATCCAAACCACATTGAATCTAGTCAGTTGTGGCTAATTTATGCTAAAGCACAGCGAAAGATCGGCAATTACGAAAGTGCAAAACAGGCAATTCAACAAGCTGAAAAGATGGATAAATCAAATATGATTAATATTAATGTTCAAAGAGAACTAAAATTGATTCAAATGAAAGATAAACGAGTCAAGATAAATAAAACATTAGATCTTTCTACGTCGTTTCTTGCACGTAACAAAGAGA